>Ga0209371_1000181_pt1 | contig 93199 bp, 84 predicted proteins | sample AgamicAtAmrz_FD_187165 | JGI IMG/M metagenome (GOLD analysis project Ga0209371, IMG submission 187165) | Agave microbial communities from Guanajuato, Mexico - At.Am.rz (SPAdes) (version 2) | ecosystem: Host-associated > Plants > Roots > Rhizosphere | place: Guanajato, Mexico | collected 2012-06-07 | reverse complement strand
CGGCCTGTCCGAGCGCGAGTTCGCCTTCCGGCGAGCCGAGCCGCTCGTAGGTTTCGGCCGCGTCGTTGGCCACCTGCAACGCGCGCGGGTCGGCCAGACCGATGTCTTCCCACGCCATCCGCACGATGCGCCGCGCGAGATACTTCGGGTCCGCGCCGCCGTCGATCATCCGGCAGAACCAGTACAGCGCGCCGTCCGGGCTCGAGCCGCGCACCGACTTGTGCAGCGCCGAAATCTGGTCGTAAAAGTTGTCGCCGCCCTTGTCGAAACGCCGCGCGTTCAGCGTCATCGCATTGCTGACGAAATCGGCATCGATGGTCGCGACGCCGGCCGACGTCGCCGCCGTCTGCGCCTGTTCGAGCAGGTTCAGGAAGCGGCGCGCGTCGCCGTCCGCGTAGCCGACCAGCGTATCGATCGCCTTGTCGTCGAACGCGAGGCCGTCGAGCGCGATTTCCTGCGCGCGCTTCAGCAACTGGCGCATCTCGTCGTCGTTCAGCGACTTCAGCACGTACACCTGCGCCCGCGACAGCAATGCCGAATTGACCTCGAAACTCGGGTTTTCAGTCGTCGCGCCGATGAAGGTCACGAGGCCCGACTCGACGAACGGCAACAGCGCATCCTGCTGCCCCTTGTTGAAGCGGTGGATCTCGTCGACGAACAGGATCGTGTGGCGACCGGTGCGGTTCAGCGTGTCCTTCGCCTGCTCCATCGACTCGCGGATGTCCTTCACGCCGCCGAGCACCGCGGACAGCGCGATGAACTCGCAATCGAACGCGAGCGCGGTGAGCCGCGCGAGCGTCGTCTTGCCGACGCCGGGCGGCCCCCACAGGATCATCGAATGCGGCTTGCCCGATTCGAACGCGAGCCGCAGCGGCTTGCCTTCGCCCAGCAAATGCGTCTGGCCGATCACCTCGGCGAGCGTTTTCGGCCGCAGCGCCTCGGCGAGCGGGCGGCGCGGCTCGACTTGAAACAGGTCGGACATGAACCCTCGCTCCACATCAAACGGTCGCGGCCGAACCGGCCGCCGGACCCGACATTATGACAGCCGCGGGAGCGCGCCGCCGGGCTCGAGGGTGCCCACGCCTCGTGCCCGCGCCGGTACGCCCGTCTGTTGCACGCGCCGGTTACCCGCGTCTGTTACACGTGTCTGTTGCACGCGTCCCCAAACAACACGGGCCTGCCGTCGCCGGCAGGCCCGTGTCGGGAAAACGGCACAGCGAAGGTCAGCCGTTGATCACGTCCGCGCCCTTCGGCACGACGAACTTGAACGTATCGCCCTTCAGCGGCGGGTTCGTCTGGATGTTCGTGAAGGTCAGCAGCGTGACGTTGCCGAACACGTCGTGCAGCTCCATCGCGGCGAGCGTGCCGTTCCGGAAGCCGATGCCGATCCGCTGGAACTGCGTGTCCTGCGCCTTCGGCAGCATCTCGAGCCAGTCGATGCCGCCCTTCTCGCCCGCATCGCGCAGCGTGTAGTTCTTGTCGAGATCGTTGCTGCCGAACAGGATCGCGGCCGGGCTCGCGCCCAGTGCGCCGTTCAGCTTGCGCTCGGTGACCTGGTTCAGATCGCGGTCGTACACGTAGAGCTTGTCGCCGTCGGCCTGCAGCACCTGCTGGTAAGGCTTCTGGTACGTCCAGATGAACTTGCCCGGCCGCGCGAACACGAACGTGCCGCTCGAATTGTCGGTGGGCTTCGGCGCGGCCTGCGCGGCGCTCGCGCCCTTGGCCGGCGCCTTGACGATCTGCTGCGTGAAATCGCCCTTCGCCGAACGCACTTGCGACACGAAGGCCCTCAGTTGCTCGGTGCCGCCCGCGAACGCGTGCGTCGCCGCGAGCATCAGCGATGCGCCGGCGAGCGCCGCGCCGAGCCAGCGCCGCGTCGAACGAAGGGAAGGGACGAACGAAAGTTGCTGCATATTGCGGTTTTCTCCCTGGGTGGCCGGCGCTGCGGGCGCCGCGGACTCATTCCGCGTCGCGCGCCGGCACAAGAATTTCGCGGTTGCCGCTCGACGACATCGCCGACACGAGCCCCGACTGCTCCATCTGCTCGAGCAGCCGCGCCGCGCGGTTGTAGCCGATCCGCAGATGGCGCTGCACGAGCGAGATCGACGCGCGGCGGTTCTTGATGACGATCTCGACCGCCTGGTCGTACAGCGGATCAGACTCGCCGCCGCCTTCGCCGGTTCCCGCGCCGGCCGAGCCCTCGTCGCCGTCGGCGGTGCCGCCTTCGAGCAGGCCCTCGACGTAGTTCGGCTCGCCCTGCTCCTTGAGCTTCTCGACGACGCGATGCACCTCGTCGTCGGCGACGAACGCGCCGTGCACGCGCACCGGCAGCCCCGAGCCCGGCGGCAGGTAGAGCATGTCGCCCATCCCGAGCAGCGACTCGGCGCCCATCTGGTCGAGAATCGTGCGCGAGTCGATCTTCGACGACACCTGGAACGCGATCCGCGTCGGCACGTTCGCCTTGATCAGGCCGGTGATCACGTCGACCGACGGGCGCTGCGTCGCGAGAATCAGGTGGATGCCGGCAGCACGCGCCTTCTGGGCGATCCGCGCGATCAGCTCCTCGACCTTCTTGCCGACGACCATCATCAGGTCGGCCAGCTCGTCGATCACGACGACGATGTTCGGCAGGCGGCCGAGCGGCTCAGGATCGTCCGGCGTCAGGCTGAACGGGTTCGGGATCTTCTCCTCGCGCTTCGCTGCATCGTCGATCTTGTTGTTGTAGCCCGCGAGGTTGCGCACGCCGAGCTTGCTCATCAGCTTGTAGCGGCGCTCCATCTCCGCGACCGTCCAGTTCAGCGCATGGCCGGCCTGGCGCATGTCGGTGACGACCGGGCACAGCAGGTGCGGAATGCCTTCGTAGACGCTCATTTCGAGCATCTTCGGATCGATCAGGATCAGGCGCACCTGCTCGGCGGTGGCCTTGTACAGCAGCGACAGGATCATCGCGTTGATCCCGACCGACTTGCCCGAGCCGGTCGTACCGGCCACCAGCAGGTGCGGCATCTTCGCGAGATCCGCGCACACCGGCTTGCCGCCGATGTCCTTGCCGAGGCTCAGCGTCAGCGCCGACGATGCCGCCGCATACACCTCGGAGCCGATGATCTCCGACAGGTGCACCGTCTGGCGGCGCTGGTTTGGCAGCTCGAGCGCCATGTAGTTCTTGCCGGGAATCGTCTCGACCACGCGGATCGACACGAGCGACAACGAGCGCGCGAGATCCTTCGCAAGATTGACGATCTGGCTGCCCTTCACGCCGGTGGCCGGCTCGATCTCGTAGCGCGTGACGACCGGGCCCGGATACGCGGCGACGACGCTCGCCTCGACGCCGAAGTCCTTCAGCTTCTTCTCGATCAGGCGCGACGTGAATTCGAGCGTATCGGCGGAAATCGCTTCCTGCGTCTTCGGCGCGGGGTCGAGCAGCGACACCGGCGGCAGCGTCGAATCGCCCGGCAGGTCGGTGAACAGCGGCACCTGGCGCTCGCGCTCGACGCGCTCGGACTTCGCCGGCGTGACGACCGGCGGCACGATCGTCACCGGCTCGTGATCCTCGATGCGCACGCGCTCCTCTTCGACCTTGCCTTCGCGGCGCACCGCCGCGGCCTCGCCGAGCTTGCGGTCGCGCTCGGCCTCGCGGCGCAGCTTCGCGACGTTGACGGCAGACAGGATCGCGCCGCCGACGCGCTCGGCGACCGACAGCCACGAGAAGCGGAAATACAGCGACAGGCCGATCGCGAGCGCGATCAGCAGCAGCAGCGTGCCGCCCGTGAAGCCGAACGCATGCGACATCGCGCCCGCGACGGCCTCGCCGACGACGCCGCCCGGCGCACGCGGCAGCTGCACCTTCAGCGACCACATGCGCAGCGCCTCGATGCCGTCGCAGGCGAGCACGACCAGCACGAACGCAAAGATTTCGGTGAGCCAGCCGATCGGCCGATCCGGTTCGTCGGGAATCGCCTCGTGGCGCGTGATGCGGCGGTAATTGACGGCGATGCGCCGCCCGAGCGGCACGATCAGCCAGTAGGCCGACAGGCCGAACAGCAGCAGGATGATGTCGGCCGTCCACGCGCCGACGCGGCCGGCCCAGTTCGAGATGTGATCGACCTGGGCGGCGTGCGTCCAGCTCGGATCGCGCCGGCTGTAGCTCAGCAGGGCCATCACCAGAAAGGCGCAGAGCGCGACCTGGAGAATCCAGCGGATCTCCGTGAGGAGCTTCGACATCCGGTGCGGCAACGCCTGTGCCGGGGCGGAATAAGGAGCTTTTGCCATGAATCCGTATAAAGAGGACGGGCCATGCGCCCGCCTGTCGTTCGATCGCGCTTATTGTAAACGCTGCACCGCGCCGCCAAGTGTAAATGACGGTTACATAACGGGGGCGGGGCGCCGAACCGGCGCCGCCGGCCACCACAAGCCGGCCGGATGGCCTATACCCGCGACAACGCGCGTCGCCACCCGGCAGCCTGCCGCCCGGCGCGCTGGCCCGTCCGGACGGCACGCCCCGAGACGCTATCGGCGCGATTGAAACTCTCGTTCGGCAGCGCAGCAACGGGGCCTTTATAATGCGCGTCTGATACCCATCTATGACGGCATCCCGGTCACCCCGGATCGCACGGCGAGCCCTACCCCGCCCGCCGGCCGCCTTTTACGGATTCGCACATGTCCACGCCCAAACACGCCAAAGTCCTGATTCTCGGTTCCGGCCCCGCCGGCTACACGGCCGCCGTCTACGCGGCACGCGCCAACCTGTCCCCGGTGCTGATCACCGGCATCGCGCAGGGCGGCCAGCTGATGACCACGACCGACGTCGAAAACTGGCCGGCTGACGCGAAAGGCGTGCAAGGTCCGGAGCTGATGGCGCGCTTCCAGGAGCACGCGGAGCGCTTCAACACCGAAATCGTGTTCGACCACATCCACACCGCGAAACTGCACGAGCAGCCGATCCGCCTGATCGGCGACTCGGGCGAATACACGTGCGATTCGCTGATCATCGCGACCGGCGCGTCCGCACAGTATCTCGGCCTGCCGTCCGAGGAAGCGTTCATGGGCAAGGGCGTGTCGGCCTGCGCGACCTGCGACGGCTTCTTCTATCGCAACCAGGAAGTCGCGGTGATCGGCGGCGGCAACACGGCCGTCGAGGAAGCGCTCTACCTGACCGGCATCGCGAAGAAGGTCACGGTGATCCACCGCCGCGACAAGTTCCGCGCGGAGCCGATCCTGATCGACCGCCTGCTGGAGAAGCAAAAGGAAGGCGTCGTCGACATCAAGTGGGATCACGTGCTCGACGAGGTGACGGGCGAGGAGTCGGGCGTCACGGGCCTGCGCATCAAGAACGTGAAGACCGGCGCGACGGAAGACCTGCTCGTGCAGGGTGTGTTCGTCGCGATCGGCCACAAGCCGAACACCGACCTGTTCCAGGGCCAGTTGGAGATGAAGGACGGCTACATCCTGACGAAGAGCGGCCTGCAAGGCAACGCGACGTCGACGAGCGTGCCGGGCGTGTTCGCCGCGGGCGACGTGCAGGACAACGTGTACCGCCAGGCGATCACCAGTGCGGGCACCGGCTGCATGGCCGCACTCGACGCGCAGCGCTACCTCGAAAGCCTGCACGACAAGAAGTAAGCCGGAAGCCTTTTCGCGGCCGGCGCTACAATGGCGTCCGCTGCCGCGAAGCAGGCTCGACCGGAAAGCCGCTGCCGCCGCGCAGCGGCTTTTTTTTGCCCGCGCGCCCGAACGCGCCTGCCCTGTTATCGAATCATGGCGAAGAACCAGCCCCATCCGAGCGATCCCGCGAAGCGGAAGATCGCTGCCCGTCCCGTGACCCCGGCGCCCGAGGCGCCGCCGCCCGTGCCCGACGCGGCCGCATTGCGCGGCCAGGGCCTCGCGGGCCTCGGCGCGTTGCGCAAGTCGCTGCAAGGCGAAGCCGATCGTCGCGAACGCGCGCGCATCGAAACCGCGCAGGCCGAGCGCAAGGCGGAAGCCGACGCGAACCTGTTCCGCAACGAAATCGGCACGATCCGGCCGCTGAACGCGCCGCCGCGCGCGTCGTCGGGCCGCATGCCGCCCGACCCGGTGCCGAAACAGACGCAGCGCGACGAGGAAGCCGTGCTGAACGCGACGCTGTCCGACGAATTCGATCCCGAGACGCTGCTCGACAGCGACGATTCGCTCTATTACCACCGCCCCGGCATCAGCCGCGACGTCGTGCGCAAGCTGCGTAGCGGCGCGTGGATCGTGCAGGCGCAGATCGACCTGCACGGCATGCGGCGCGACGAAGCGCGCGATGCGCTCGCCGAATTCATCCGCGAAGCCGGCAAGAAAGGGCTGCGCTGCCTGCGCGTGATCCACGGCAAGGGGCTCGGCTCGATCGGCAAGGAACCGGTGCTGAAGGGCAAGGTGCGCGCGTGGCTCGTGCAGAAAGAGGAAGTGATCGCGTTCTGCGAGGCGCGCGGCCACGACGGCGGCGCGGGCGCGGTGCTCGTGCTGCTGCAGCCGCACGCGGCGCCGGCCGACCGGGGGCCGCGTGCCGCATCCTAGGCTGACGCTCGCGATCGCGATACTGGAGGCGATCGCCACGCTGGCCTTCGCGATTTCGGGGTTCATCGAGGCGCGCAAGAACCGCCTCGACTCGGTCGGCACGTTCGTCGTCGCGCTCGCGACCGCCTTCGGCGGCGGCACGCTGCGCGACATCCTGCTCGAGCGCCGGCCGTTCTACTGGGTCGTGCACGACGACTACGTGATCGCGATCTTCGTGCTCGCGCTGTTCGCGCCGTTCGTGCTGCGGATGCTGTCGCGGCTGTCGGCCGAACGGCTGCTGCTGATCGCCGATGCGATCGGGCTCGGCATCTTCAGCATCTCGGGCACGTCGATCGCGCTCGACGCCGAGATGCCGCGCTTCATCGCGGTGATGATGGGCGTGATCACCGGCGTGGTCGGCGGGATCGTCCGCGACGTGCTGTGCAACGACATCCCGCTGATCCTGCGCGATTCGCGGCCGTACGCGACCTGCGCGTTCGTCGGCTGCTGGTTCTACCTGCTGCTCGTGTGGCTGCAGTTCGACTCGGTGTACAGCGTGCTGCTCGCGACCGGCTTCATCCTCGTCGCGCGGCTCGCGACGTTCAAGTTCGACGTGCGGTTGCCGCATTGACCGGCGCATCCGCGCGCGCGTCAGCCGCATCGCAAAACGAAAAAGGGGCCGTTCATCGAAACGGCCCCTTTGTCTTTCATTCAGCGCAAGCGTCGCGTCACGCGATCCGCTCTTCCGACGCCGGATCGAACAGCACGGCCTTCGACACGTCGAACAGCAGCGACTGCGTCTGCCCCGGCTGCGGGTTCGCGGCCGGATGCACGCGGCTCACGATCCGCTTGCCGTTCACCTGCGCGAACACGTGCGTGTCCGGCCCGGTCGGCTCGGTCACGTCGACGCGCACGTCGATCGGCTGCAGGTTCGACGCCTCGCCGTTGTGCGCGTTGCGTGCGTCGGTGATGCGCTCCGGACGCAGGCCCAGGATCACCTCGCGGCCGACGTGCGACTTCAGCTTCGCCGCGTCGAACGGCAGGATCAGCGCGCTGCGCGCGAGGCCCGTGTCGATCTCGAGCGCGATTCCGCCGCCCTGCTCGACCAGCTTGCCGTTGATGAAGTTCATCGGCGGCGCGCCGATGAAGCCCGCGACGAACAGGTTCGACGGCGAATCGTAGATGTCCTGCGGTGCGCCGAACTGCTGGACCACGCCGTCCTTCATCACCGCGATCCGGTCGCCGAGCGTCATCGCCTCGATCTGGTCGTGCGTCACGTAGACGATCGTCGTGCCGAGACGCTGGTGCAGCAGCTTGATTTCGGCGCGCATCTCGATGCGCAGCTTCGCGTCGAGGTTCGACAGCGGTTCGTCGAACAGGAACAGCGACGGATCGCGAGCGAGCGCGCGGCCCATCGCGACGCGCTGCCGCTGGCCGCCCGACAGTTGGCCCGGCTTGCGGTCGAGCAGGTGCTGGATCTGCAGCATCGCCGACACGCGGTCGACGATCTGCTGCTGCTCGCTCTTCGGCACCTTGCGGATGTTCAGCCCGAACGAGATGTTCTCGCGCACCGTCATCGACGGATACAACGCGTACGACTGGAACACCATCGCGATGTCGCGATCCTTGGGCGACAGGTCGTTGACGACCTTGCCGTCGATGCAGATCTCGCCGCTCGTGACCGTCTCGAGCCCGGCGATCATGTTGAGCAGCGTCGATTTCCCGCAGCCCGAGCCGCCGACCAGGATCAGGAACTGTCCGTCCTCGATCTCGATGTCGACACCCTTCAGGACCGGCACCCCGTTCGGGTAGGTCTTGTACACGTCACGGATGGAAAGGCTTGCCATGCTGTGAATCCTCTGTCTCGTCTCGCGCGGCGCACTCGGGCGCCGCGTCGGGTTCGTTTCGATGCGCCGCGCGTGGTGCGCGGCCGGTTCGTCGTATCGGATGAAGCCGCGCTTACCCCTTCACCGCGCCCGCCGTCAGCCCGCGCACGAAGTAGCGGCCGGCGACGATGTAGACGAGCAGCGTCGGCAGCGCGGCGATGATCGCGCCGGCCATGTCGACGTTGTATTCCTTCACGCCCGTCGACGTGTTGACGAGGTTGTTCAGCGCGACCGTGATCGGCATCGAGTCGACGCCGGAGAACACGATCCCGAACAGGAAGTCGTTCCAGATCTGCGTGAATTGCCAGATCAGGCACACCATGAAGATCGGCAGCGACACCGGCAGCAGGATCTTCGTGAAGATCGTGAAGAAGCCCGCGCCGTCGATGCGCGCGGCCTTCACGAGTTCGGCCGGCACGCTCACGTAGAAGTTGCGGAAGAACATCGTCGTGAACGCGATCCCGTACACGACGTGCACGAACACGAGGCCCGGAATCGTGTTGGCGAGGCCGAGCATCCCCTGCAGACGCGCCATCGGCAGCAGGATCACCTGGAACGGGATGAAGCAGCCGACCAGCATCATCGTGAACAGCGCGTCCGCGCCGCGAAAGCGCCAGTGCGTGAGCACGTAGCCGTTGAACGCGCCGATCAGCGACGAGATCAGCACGGCCGGAATCACCATCTGCAGCGAGTTCAGGAAGAACGGCTTCATCCCGTCGCAGCGCACGCCGGTACAGGCGCCGCTCCAGGCCTTCACCCACGGATCGACGGTCCACGAGGTGGGCGGCGTCAGCAGGTTGCCGGTGCGCAGCTGGTCGAGGTCCTTGAACGACGTCGACAGCATCACGTAGATCGGGAACAGGAAATACAGCGCGAACAGGATCAGTGCCGCATAGATCACTGCCCGGCTGATCGTCATCTTAGGCTGCATTGCGGGTGCTCCTCGATTCCATATACATCAGCGGCACCAGCACCGCGACCACGGTCGCGAGCATCATCACCGAGGACGCCGCGCCGAGCCCGAGCTGGCCGCGGTTGAACGAAAACGTGTACATGAACATGGCCGGCAGCGACGACGACGTGCCCGGGCCGCCCGCGGTCAGCGCGACGACGAGGTCGAAGGTCTTGATCGTGATGTGGCAGAGGATCAGCAGCACCGAGAAGAACACCGGGCGCATGCTCGGGATCACGATCTTGCGGTAGATGGTCGGCAGCGTCGCGCCGTCGACCTGCGCGGCCTTGAAGATCTCGCCGTCGACACCGCGCAGCCCCGCGAGGAACAGCGCCATCACGAAGCCGGTCGACTGCCACACGGCCGCGATCACCACGCAGAAGATCGCCTTGTCCGGATCGTCGAGCCAGCCGAACGAGAAACTCGTCCAGCCCCAGTCGTGCATCACCTTCTCGAGGCCGAGGCCCGGGTTCAGGATCCACTGCCATGCAGTGCCGGTGACGATGAACGACAGCGCCATCGGGTACAGGAAGATCGCGCGCAGCGCGCCTTCGTTGCGGATCCGCTGGTCGAGCAGGATCGCGAGGAACAGCCCGAGGCCGACGCAGATCGCGATGAACGGAATCCCGAACCAGCCGAGGTTCGCGGCGGAGGTCCACCACACGTCGTTCTGGAACAGGTCCGTGTAACGGCCGAAGCCGTCGAATTCGTAGTTGGGCAACAGCCGCGAGCGGGTCAGCGACAGATAGCCGGTAATCAGGATGAAGCCGTAGATGAACACCACGGCGATCGCGACGCTCGGCGCGAGCACGAGCTTCGGGATCCAGCGATCGGCGAAGGCCGACATCGGCGACGTACGCCGTGCGGCGGCAGCGCCGGATCCGTTTCCGCTAAGAGGGGCAGCCACTTGATTCGACTCCTGGAACGAGGGCGACGCAGGCCGGGCCGGCGCCGGGTACGGCACGGGCCCGCGGGCGAGCCCGTTTGCTGCACATGCAAAAACGCCCGGCCGATGAAGCGTGTCCGGCCGGGCGCCTGGCGCGCGTTACTTGACCTTCGCGGCCTTCGCGAGCGCGGCGACCGCGCTCTTCGAATCCTGCTGCGAGTTCATGAACTTCGTCACGACGTCGGTGATCGCGCCGGCGGTCGCGTCGCCTTGCGCCATGCCGTGCGCGAGCGACGGCACGAAGCCGCCCGACTTGATCGCGGTCTGCTCGTCGGCATACGACTTCTTCGCGCAGTCGTCGAACTTGTCCATCTTCACGCCGAGACGCACCGGCACCGAGCCCTTCAGCAGGCTGAACTGCTCCTGGAACTCGGGCGTCATGATCGTCTTCGCGAGCGCGAGCTGGCCCGGCGTCGCGTTCTTCTCGCCCTTCTGCTGGAAGAACACGAACGAATCGACGTTGAACGTGTACGAATTCGCGGTGCCCGGCACCGGTGCGCAGATGTAGTCCTTGCCCGCCTTCTTGCCGGCGTTCTCGAACTCGCCCTTCGCCCAGTCGCCCATGAACTGCATGCCGGCCTTGCCGTTGATGACCATCGCGGTCGCGAGGTTCCAGTCGCGGCCGTTACGGCCGGTGTCGAAGTAGCCCTGGATCTTGCGCACCGTGTCGAACACCGACAGCATCTGCGGCGACGTCAGCGTCGCCTGGTCGAGGTCGACCAGCGCCTTCTTGTAGAACGCCGGGCCCTGCGACAGCACGACGTCTTCCCACAGCGTCAGGTCCTGCCACGGCTGGCCGCCCATCGCGACCGGCTGGATGCCCGCGGCCTTCAGCTTGTCGGCCACCGCGAAGAATTCGGGCCAGGTGGTCGGCACCTTCGCGCCGACCTTGTCGAGCGCGGCCTTGTTGATGTACAGCCAGTTGACGCGGTGCACCGAGAACGGCGCGGCGACGGTATGGCCCTTGTACTTGATGATCTTGTCGATTTCCGGCGGCAGGTTCTGCTTCCAGTCGCCGGCGGCCGAATCGATGTTGACGAGCACGCCCTGATCGGCCCAGTCCTGGATCAGCGGGCCCTTGATCTGCGCGGCCGACGGGGAATCGCCGCTGATCACCTTGGTCTTCAGCGCGGTCATCGCCGCGGCGCCGGCGCCGCCCGCGACCGCGAAGTCCTTCCACACGTAGCCCTGCTTCTGCAGGTCGTCCTTCAGCACGCCGACGGCCTTCGACTCGCCGCCCGAGGTCCACCAGTGCAGCACGGTTACGTTCTCGGCTGCCTGCGCCGCCACGGCGCCAGCCATCAGACCCGCGGCGCAGAGCGCGCCCATGATCGAGCGAACTTTCATTACTTATCTCCTCCAGACTGAATCAACTCGTGAGGTTCCCCGACGGGGAACCGGCTTCTTGATAAACGACGGGGAAATCGAGCCGCGGGACGCATGCAGCGTACGGGGCCGATGACCGGCCGGGCTCTTACAGAAAGCGTGAATCGAGATTCAACGGCGTGTCTCCTCTTTGTGTTTCTGGCCCACCGCGATGCCGCGGCGCGAGCCCGGGGGCGACGGCGCGCGATGATGCGCTCCGTCAATGTCCGATACCATTCGGCACAAGGCGTTCCCGAAGGCGAAGCTCGCGCAGTTCATCGACCACACTTCTTTTTTTCTTCACCCAGGTGCTACCCCTTGCGGCGGATTGTAGTTAAACTACAATTCAGTGTCAAAAATATTTTTATCGCACTACGGATCGCTTCCAGCACCCCCAACACGGCGGAGACACATGCATACCGATTCCAGCTTTACCTTCGTACTTTTCGGCGGCACCGGCGATTTGTCGATGCGCAAGATCCTGCCCGCGCTGTTCGAAGCGCACCGTGCGAACATGCTGGCGGACGGCGGTCGGATCGTGGCCGTCGCACGACACGAATCGGATCGGGCGGGCTATCTCGAATGGGTCGACACGCACGTGAAGCCGCATGCGGCGAAGGCGGCCGGCAACGCGTTCGACGACGCGGCATGGAAGTCGTTTCTCGACCGCATCGAGTACGTGAAGCTCGATCTCGGCCGTGCGGAGGACTACGTCGTGCTGCGCGACGCGATTGCATCGCTGCCCGGCATCCGCGTGTTCTATCTCGCGACCGGCCCGTCGCTGTTCGTGCCGATCTGCAAGGCGCTCGCGTCGGTCGGCCTGAACGAAGGCTCGCGCATCGTGCTGGAGAAGCCGCTCGGCTACGACCTGAAGTCGTCCAACGCGATCAACGACGCGGTCGGCGAAATCTTCGCGGAAGGCCAGATCTACCGGATCGACCACTACCTCGGCAAGGAGCCGGTACAGAACCTGCTCGCGCTGCGCTTCGGCAATGCGCTGTTCGAGCCGCTGTGGCGCCGCGAATGGGTCGAGAGCATCCAGATCACGATCGCGGAAGAGCTCGGCGTCGAGGCGCGCGGCGATTTCTACGACAATACGGGCGCGCTGCGCGACATGGTGCAGAACCACCTGCTGCAGCTGCTGTCGATCGTCGCGATGGAGCCGCCGCACTCGATGGATTCCGACTCGGTACGCGACGAGAAGCTGCGCGTGCTGCGCGCGCTGAAGCCGATCGATCCGCGCGACATCGGCAAGGTCGCGGTGCGCGGCCAGTATCATGCGGGCGTGATCAAGGGCGCGCAGGTGCCGGCCTACGCGACCGAGCCGGGCGTGAAGCCCGACAGCCAGACCGAAACCTTCGTCGCGCTGAAGGTCGAGATCGAGAACTGGCGCTGGGCCGGCGTGCCGTTCTTCCTGCGCACCGGCAAGCGTCTGGCCGACCGCGTCGCGGAGATCGTCGTCAACTTCCGCCCGGTGCCGCACTCGGCGCTCGGGCCGACCGCGCTGCGCCCCGGTTCGAACCGTCTCGTGATCCGGCTGCAGCCGAACGAGACGATCCGCCTGTACTGCCTCGCGAAGCAGCCGGGCGAAGGGATGAACCTCGCGAGCGTGCACCTCGACCTCGCGTTCGACCAGTTCTTCAAGGAAGGGCAGATGGAGGCGTACCAGCGCCTGCTGCTCGACGTGATCAACGGCCGGCTCGCCCTGTTCGTGCGTCGCGACGAACAGGAAGCCGCATGGCAATGGGTCGAGCCGATCCTGAACGAATGGGCGCGCACGCTCAAGCCGCCGAAGCCGTACGCGGCGGGCACGTGGGGGCCGGCCGCGTCGAGCGCGATGCTCGCGCAGCACGACACCTGCTGGCTCGAAGAAGAAAACTGATGCAAACCGTTGCGGCGTACGCCACCGTACGCGGCAACGTGCCTCACGATTCGTACGATTTGAACAGACAAAGCAGTCCGGAGGAGATGTGATCGAGATCCACGCTTTCGACACCCAGGAAGCGCAAAGCGAAGCGCTCGCGCGCGCCGTCGGCGATGCGCTGCGCGCGGCGCTCGCCGGCCCCGCGCGCCCGACGCTCGCGGTGTCCGGCGGCACCAGCCCGCGCCCGTTCCTGCATACGCTGTCGCACGCGGCGCTCGACTGGGCCGGCGTCGACGTCACGCTGGTCGACGACCGCTGGGTGCCGGACGACGACGCGGCCAGCAACGCGCAACTCGTGCGCGACACGCTGCTGCAGCACGCGGCGGCCCCTGCCCGCTTCCTGCCGCTCGTCGACACGCGCAGCACGCTCGACGCGCACGTCGCCGCGTTGAACGCGAACCCCGACTACCGCGTGCCGACCGTCGCCGTGCTCGGCATGGGCGAGGACGGCCACACCGCGTCGATCTTCGCCGACGCACCCGAATGGGACCACGCGATCACGACGTCCGAGCGGTTCGTCGCCGTGCATCCGGGCGCGGCGCCCCATGCACGCGTGAGCTATTCGCTCGATGCGCTCAAGCGCGTCGACCGGCTGTTCCTGCTGATCGCGGGCGCCCGCAAACGCGACGTGCTCGACGCCGCGGCCGCGTCGCTGCAGAAGAACGCGATTTCCCAACTGGCCAACGACAAGGGGACCCAGCTCGATGTCTACTGGTGCGCAAAGTAAGGCGGTCGTCGCGGGTCAGCATGCCGACGGCCCGCGCCTGCTCGCGGACGTCGGCGGCACCAACGCGCGCTTCGCGCTGGAAACCGGCCCCGGCGAGATCACGCAGATCCGCGTGTATCCCGGCGCCGACTATCCGACGATCACCGACGCGATCCGCAAGTATCTGAAGGATGTGAAGATCAGCCGCGTGAACCACGCGGCGATCGCGATCGCGAACCCGGTCGACGGCGACCAGGTCACGATGACCAACCACGACTGGAGCTTCTCGATCGAGGCGACGCGCCGCGCGCTCGGCTTCGACACGCTGCTCGTCGTCAACGACTTCACCGCGCTCGCGATGGCGCTGCCGGGCCTGACCGATGCGCAACGCGTGCAGGTCGGCGGCGGCGCGCGTCGCCAGAACAGCGTGATCGGCCTGCTCGGGCCCGGTACCGGGCTCGGCGTGTCGGGGCTGATCCCGGCCGACGACCGCTGGATCGCGCTCGGCAGCGAAGGCGGCCACGCGTCGTTCGCGCCGCAGGACGAGCGCGAAGATCTGGTGCTGCAATACGCGCGCAAGAAGTTTCCGCACGTGTCGTTCGAACGCGTGTGCGCGGGCCCCGGCATGGAAATCATCTATCGTGCGCTCGCCGCGCGCGACAAGAAGCGCGTCGCCGCGACCGTCGACACGGTCGAGATCGTCGAGCGCGCGCATGCCGGCGACGCGCTCGCGCTCGAAACGGTCGAATGCTTCTGCGGGATTCTCGGCGCGTTCGCGGGCAGCGTCGCGCTGACGCTCGGCGCACTCGGCGGCGTGTACATCGGCGGCGGCGTCGCGCTGAAGCTCGGCGAGCTGTTCACGCGCTCGTCGTTCCGCGCGCGCTTCGAGGCGAAGGGCCGCTTCACGCACTATCTCGAGAACATCCCGACCTACCTGATCACCGCCGAATACCCGGCGTTCCTCGGCGTGTCGGCGATTCTCGCGGAACAGTTGTCGAACCGTTCCGGCGGTGCGTCGTCGGCCGTGTTCGAGCGAATCCGCCAGATGCGCGACGCGCTGACGCCGGCCGAGCGCCGCGTCGCCGATCTCGCGCTGAACCATCCGCGCTCGATCATCAACGATCCGATCGTCGACATCGCGCGCAAGGCCGACGTGAGCCAGCCGACCGTGATCCGCTTCTGCCGCTCGCTCGGCTGCCAGGGGCTGTCGGACTTCAAGCTGAAGCTCGCTACCGGCCTCACCGGCACGATCCCGATGAGCCATAGCCAGGTGCATCTCGGCGATACGGCCACCGACTTCGGCGCCAAGGTGCTCGACAACACGGTGTCCGCGATTCTGCAGCTGCGCGAGCACCTGAATTTCGAGCACGTCGAGAACGCGATCGAGATCCTGAACGGCGCGCGCCGCATCGAGTTCTACGGGCTCGGTAACTCGAACATCGTCGCGCAGGACGCGCACTACAAGTTCTTCCGCTTCGGCATCCCGACGATCGCGTACGGCGACCTGTACATGCAGGCCGCGTCGGCCGCGCTGCTCGGCAAGGGCGACGTGATCGTCGCGGTGTCGAAGTCGGGCCGCGCGCCCGAGCTGCTGCGCGTGCTCGACGTCGCGATGCAGGCCGGCGCGAAGGTGATCGCGATCACGTCGAGCAACACGCCGCTCGCGAAACGCGCGACCGTCGCGCTCGAGACCGACCACATCGAGATGCGCGAGTCGCAGTTGTCGATGATCTCGCGAATTCTGCATCTGCTGATGATCGACATCCTCGCGGTCGGCGTCGCGATCCGTCGCGCGTCGACGAACGGCGAGTTGCCCGAAGCCGTCGCGCAGGCGAAAGCGCGCGCCAGCGACGACGAAACGGCCGACGTGCTCGACTGGCTGAGCCACGGCGCGTCGCCGGCGGCGAAGGACGTCGCGCGGGACTAGCGCATGGCGCGGCGTCAGCCGCTTCACGCGTCCCAACGAAAAACGCCACCGGCGCATCGCGCGCGGTGGCGTTTTTCATTCTGCGACCCGGCGGGCGGCGCGGTTCAGGCGCCCGCTTTCACCGGCCGGCCGTGCCAGCGCAGCACCAGATAGCGCCCAGCGAAACACAGCACGCCAGTGACGCCGATCGTCACGCCCATCGCGAACGGCGTGCCGTCCGCGAGTGCGCCGATCGCGACGCTCGCCAGCGCGCCGAGCGCGAGCTGCATCGCGCCGAACACGGCCGCCGACGCGCCCGCGTTGTGCGGATAGCGATGCATCAGGTCGGTCGTGCAGTTCGCGGACAGGATCCCGACCACACCGACGACGAAGAACAGGCACACGACGATCGACCACAGCCCGCCCAACCCGGTCAGCGCGACGAACGCGACCGCGAGCGACGCGATGCAGCTCACGAGCGACGCGGCCGCGATGATGCGCAGCGAACCGATGCGGCCGACGAGCCGCGTGTTCGCGAAGTTGCCGATCATGATCCCGACGACGTTCAGGCCGAACAGCAGCCCGTAGTGCTGCGGCGACACGTGGAAATACTCGATGTACACGAACGGCGTCGCGGTGATGTACGAGAACATCGACGCGAACGCCATCCCGCCGCACAGCATGTGCCCCCATGCGACGGGGTCGGACAGGATGCGCCCGTACGACGCGAACGACGCGAGCACGGCCGCGCTCTTGCGCCGCTCCTTCGGCCAGGTTTCGGGCACGCGCAGGTACGCGGTCGTCGCGCAGAGCGCGCCGAACACGGCGAGCACGACGAACACGCCGCGCCAGCCGGAGAAACGCAGAATCTGGCCGCCGATCAGCGGCGCGAGCAGCGGCCCGACCGCGGTGACGATCGCGACCATCGACAGCACCTTCGCCGCGTCGCTCGGCTCGTGCGCGTCGCGCGCGATCGCCCGCGCGAGCACCGACGCGGCGCCGGCGCCGAGCGCCTGCAAAAAGCGCACGACGATCAGCATGTCGATCGAACCCGCCACGAAGCAGCCGATACTCGCGAGCGTGAACAGCGCGATCCCGCCGAGCAGCACGGGGCGGCGGCCCCACGTGTCGGACAGCGGGCCGTACAGCAGCATGCCGATCGAGAAGCCGGCCATGAAGCTCGTCAGCGTGCGCTGAGCCGCGCCGGCGCTGACGGAGAAGCCCGCGGCGATCGACGGCAGGCTCGGCAGGTACATGTCGGTGGCGATCGGCCCGCAGGCCGCGAGCGCGCCGAGCAACAGGATCAGCCGGGCATCGGGCCGGCGCCGGACGACGTGGGACATGGGTATCCGGAATGGGAGCCCGCGCGCATCGGGGCGCGCGTGGCGGTGAAGACGGGAAGCCGCGCCGCAAGCGGCGCGTTCAGGCCCATGATTGTACGCGCAACTTTTTTGCGTGCCTCGGGCTGCATGCGGCGGCGGGCAGGAACCCGCCCACGCGCGTCGTGCGCCGAACCAGCGTGCGGGCGGATTCGATTAAGCTTGCTGCTTGCCGCTCTTGTCTGATCTATTCGACGTACGACCGACCCGATGACCGCTTTCCTGCTGATCTGGAGCCCCAAGAAATGGCCATGGCCCGAGTTGCCCGACGTCGCCGCGCGCGTGAAGGCCGGCGAGGCCGTGCATGACGTCTGGGGCTGCGGCTTCGCGCGCGGCATCCTGCCCGGCGACCGCGTGTTCCTGCACCGCGTCGCGAAGGAACCCAAGGGCGTGTTCGGCTCCGGCTACGTGACGCGCGCGCCATACGAGGTGCCCGATCCGTCGACCAAGCGCGGCTACCGGCTGTGCATCGACTTCGTGTACGACTGGCTGGTCGACGCGCACCAGGACGTCGTGATTCCGCGCGACGCGCTGCGCATCCATCCGTATTCGGTACAAACCTGGGATGCGCAGAGTTCCGGCACGTCGATCAAGCCGATGGTCGAAGGTCCGCTCGAAAAGCGCTGGGCCGAGCTGACCGGCAAGCGCAAGCCGCCGCGGTAAGCGGAAACCGGCTCGAATCGGGGCCGCCTTTCTGTCCGGCCGATTCCCCCGGCGCGCCGAAAGGCCGCGGACCGGCCGGCGGGCTTGCCGCGCGTGTCTCCGGTACAATCAGACGATCGTTCCGCCCAGGCGCCGCGGCCCGTGCACAGGCCCCCGCGCCCTTCTCTCGCAGGTTTCGCTCATGTCCAACAATCAGATCCTCTTCGAACGCGCCCAGAAGACCATTCCGGGCGGCGTCAACTCGCCGGTGCGCGCCTTCCGCTCGGTCGGCGGCACGCCGCGCTTCGTCGCGCGCGCACAAGGCCCGTATTTCTGGGATGCCGACGGCAAGCAGTACATCGACTACATCGGCTCGTGGGGCCCGATGATCGTCGGCCACGTCCATCCGGAAGTGCTGTCGGCCGTGCAGAACGTGCTCGCCGACGGCTTCTCGTTCGGCGCGCCGACCGAAGCCGAGATCGAGATCGCCGAGGAAATCTGCAAGCTCGTGCCGTCGATCGAGCAGGTGCGGATGGTGTCGAGCGGCACCGAGGCGACGATGAGCGCGCTGCGTCTCGCGCGCGGCTTCACGGGCCGCAGCCGCATCGTCAAGTTCGAGGGCTGCTACCACGGCCACGCGGACAGCCTGCTGGTCAAGGCCGGCTCGGGCCTGCTGACGTTCGGCAACCCGACGTCGGCCGGCGTGCCCGCCGATATCGCGAAGCACACGACCGTCCTCGAATACAACAACGTCGCCGCGCTGGAAGAAGCGTTCGGCGCGTTCGGCGACGAGATCGCCGCGGTGATCGTCGAGCCGGTCGCCGGCAACATGAACCTCGTGCGCGGCACGCCCGAATTCCTGAACGCGCTGCGCGCACTGTGCACGAAGCACGGCGCCGTGCTGATCTTCGACGAGGTGATGTGCGGGTTCCGCGTCGCGCTCGGCGGCGCGCAGGCGTACTACGGGATCGCGGCCGACCTCACCTGCCTCGGCAAGGTGATCGGCGGCGGGATGCCGGCCGCCGCGTTCGGCGGCCGCCGCGACATCATGGCCCACCTCGCGCCGCTCGGCGGTGTCTATCAGGCCGGCACGCTGTCGGGCAATCCGATCGCGGTCGCCGCGGGCTTGAAGACGCTGCAACTGATCCAGGCGCCGGGTTTCTACGACGCGCTCACCGCGCAGACGAAGCGGCTCGCCGACGGCCTCGCAGCGGAGGCACGCGCGGCCGGCGTGCCGTTCGCGGCCGACTCGATCGGCGCGATGTTCGGCCTGTACTTCGCCGAGCGCGTGCCGGGCAGCTTCGCGGAAGTCACCAAGAGCGACGTCGAGCGATTCAACCGATTCTTCCACCTGATGCTCGATGAGGGCGTGTACTTCGCGCCGTCCGCGTACGAAGCCGGCTTCGTGTCGAGCACGCACGACGACGCGGTGATCGACGCGACGCTCGCGGCCGCGCGCCGCGCGTTCGCGGCACTCGCCGCCTGACCCGGGGCCGCGCGCATGTTCTCGGATACCGACTTCGCCCACATGCAGCGCGCGCTCGCGCTCGCGGCGCGCGGCATGTACACGACCGCGCCGAATCCGCGCGTCGGCTGCGTGATCGTCAAGGACGGCGACGTGATCGGCGAAGGCTTCACGCAGCCGGCCGGCCAGGACCACGCGGAAGTCCAGGCGCTCAAGGACGCGCGTTCGCGCGGCTACGACGTCGCGGGCTCGACCGTCTACGTGACGCTCGAACCGTGCAGCCATTTCGGCCGCACGCCGCCGTGCGCGAACGCGCTGATCGACGCGCGCGTCGCGAAGGTCGTCGCCGCGATGGAAGACCCGAACCCGCAGGTGTCGGGGCGCGGCCTCGGGATGCTGCGCGACGCGGGCATCGACGTGCGCTGCGGGCTGCTCGCGAATGAAGCCGGCGAGCTGAACATCGGCTTCGTGTCGCGGATGACGCGCGGCCGCCCGTGGGTGCGGATGAAGACCGCCGCATCACTCGACGGCCGCACCGCGCTGCCGTCCGGCGAAAGCCAGTGGATCACCGGCGAGGCCGCGCGCCTCGACGGCCATGCGTGGCGCGCCCGCGCGTGCGCGATCCTCACCGGTATCGGCACCGTGCGCGAGGACAATCCGCTGCTGACCGTGCGCGGCATCGACACGCCGCGCCAGCCGCAACGCATCCTGGTGGACAGCCGCCTCGACCTGCCGCTCGACGCGCGGCTGCTCGAAGGCGCGCCGTTGCTGATCTTCTGCGGCCGGCTCGACGCCGCCGGCGAACTGCGCGCGAACGTGCTGAAGTCGCGCGGCGCGGAAATCGTGCCGCTCGCGAATGCGCACGGCAAGGTCGACCTGCCCGCGATGCTGGCGGCGCTCGGCGCGCGCGGCGTCAACGAGCTGCACGTCGAGGCCGGCCACAAGCTGAACGGTTCGCTGCTGCGCGAGCACTGCGTCGACGAATTGCTGGTGTATCTGGCGCCGAGCCTGCTGGGCGCCGACGCGGCCGGCATGTTCGATCTCGCCGCGCCGGCCAGCCTCGAGGCGCGCACCCGGCTGTCGTTCCACGGTATCGAGCGGATCGGTGACGACCTGCGCATCCTCGCGCGCGTCGCACCGACCGACACGTCTCACTGAACGGAATCGCCACGATGTTTACCGGAATTGTCGCGGCCGTCGGCCGCATCGAATCGATCGCCCCGCTCGGCACGTCGGCCGATGCCGGCGTGCGCCTGACCGTGCAGGCCGGCGGGCTCGATCTCGCCGATGTCGCGCTCGGCGACAGCATCGCGATCCAGGGCGCATGCATGACGGTGATCGAGAAGACCGACACCACCTTCAACGTCGACGTGTCGCGTGAAAGCCTGAACCGGACGGTCGGCCTCGCGCAGCCCGGCGAAGTGAATCTCGAGAAGGCGCTGCGCGCGCATGACCGCCTCGGCGGGCATATCGTGTCGGGCCACGTGGACGGCCTCGGTACCGTGTCGCGCTTCGCACCGGTCGGCGAGTCGCACGAACTGCGGATCGTCGCGCCGCGCGAACTCGGCCGCTATCTCGCGTACAAGGGATCGATCACGGTGAACGGCGTCAGCCTGACCGTCAATACGATCGACGATCGCGCGGACGGCTGCGAATTCTCGATCAACCTGATTCCGCATACGGTCGAAGTCACGACGCTGCGTCACGTGCAGGCCGGCGACAAGGTCAACCTCGAGGTCGACATGATCGCGCGGTATGTGGAGCGGATGCTGTCGGCATCGCAGGGCATGCATCAGGACTGATCGGGCAGATCCTTCCTGTATATGGAACGACGGCTGGCGGTTCGTTTCGGCATTGTTTGGGCGTCGCCACGGCCCCGTCGCTCCTCCACTCACCGGCCGCCGTGCCGATCGTGTGCGGTAACCGAGCTGGCGCCACCGGGCATTGCTCGTACCCTACTTCGTGCCGTGCCGTGCCGCTCCGTCTCCTGCCATCCGAAATGCAGGCATCGCGATCGGGTTCGGTCGTTGGCCGTCCGGCCAGCCGGCACCTGGCCGAACGGCCAACGACGCGCACGCGCCATGCCGTCGCGCTAAGATGCGTCGACAGCGGTTTCCACGCCGCCACGTACGACGCGCCGCGTAGCGGCCGCCACTCTTCCCATTGGAGTCGTCCCCATGTCCATCTCGATGTACCAGGCTTCGCTGCCCGTCCTGATCCGCGGCCTCACCAACCTGCAGCACATCCTCGGCAAGGCACAGGCGCATGCGGCCGAAAAGCAGATCGATCCGTCGGTGTTCATCGGCGCACGCCTCTATCCGGACATGCTGCCGCTCGTCCGCCAGGTCTACATCGCGACCGACACGGCCAAGGGCTGCGCCGCGCGGCTCGCCGGCGCCGAGATCCCGAGCTACCCGGATGTCGAGCAGACCTTCGACGAACTGCACGCACGCATCCAGAAGACGATCGACTACCTGAAGAGCTTCGACGCCGCGCAGATCGACGGCAGCGAGACGCGCCAGATCGTGCTGAAGATGCGCGTCGGCCCGATCGAGTTCACCGGCCAGTCGTACCTGCTGAATTTCGTGCTGCCCAACTTCTTCTTCCACGTGACGACCGCGTACGACATCCTGCGCCACAGCGGCGTCGAGCTCGGCAAGCTGGACTACCTCGGCGGGCGCAACGAGCACGCGTGACGCGCGGCCGGGCCACGTCCGGCCCGCAACCGTCCGCACCCGCGCGCAGGCCAGCCGCAGCGCTTTCCGGAGCACGCGCGGGCCCCGCGCGGCCCGCGCCAGCCGAAACGCCGTCCGGCTGGCGTAAAATACGCACTTTCCTCTTTCTCGCCCCCTTATGACGCTCGCCTCCACGCTCGACATCATCGCCGAGCTGAAAGCCGGCCGGATGGTGATCCTGGTCGACGAAGAAGACCGCGAAAACGAGGGCGACCTCGTGATCGCCGCCGAATTCGTCACGCCGGAAGCGATCAACTTCATGGCCAAGTACGGCCGCGGCCTGGTTTGTCTGACGTTGACGCAGGAACGCTGCAAGCAGCTTCACCTGCCGCTGATGACTTACCGCAACGGCACGCAGTACGGCACCGCGTTCACGGTCAGCATCGAAGCGGCCGAAGGCGTGACGACCGGCATCTCGGCCGCCGACCGGGCGCACACGATCGCCACGGCGGTCGCGCACGACGTGCGCCCCGAGCACATCGTGCAGCCGGGCCACGTGTTCCCGATCATGGCGCAACCGGGCGGCGTACTCGTGCGCGCGGGCCACACCGAGGCCGGCTGCGACTTCACCGCGCTCGCGGGCCTCACGCCGGCCGCGGTGATCTGCGAGATCATCAAGGACGACGGGACGATGGCGCGCCTGCCCGACCTGATCGAATTCGCGAAGGAACACAACCTGAAGATCGGCACGATCGCCGATCTGATCCAGTACCGCAGCCGCACCGAATCGATCATCGAGCGGATCGCCGAGCGCACGATGCAGACCGCGCACGGCACGTTCCGCGCGGTGCTGTACCGCGACCAGCCGAGCGGCTCGCCGCACATCGCGCTGGTGCGCGGCGCTCCGTCGCCCGACGTCGATACACCGGTGCGCGTGCACGAGCCGCTGTCGGTGCTCGATCTGCTCGAGACGGGCATCTCGACCCACTCGTGGACGCTCGACGCCGCGATGCGCGACATCGCGGAACGCGACCTCGGCGTGATCGTGCTGCTCAACTGCGGCGATACGAAGGAACACCTGATCGACGTCTTCAAGGCGTTCGACGAGGAAGAAAGGGCTGCCGCGCTCAAGCGCCGGCCGGTCGATTTCAAGACGTTCGGCATCGGCGCACAGATCCTGCGCGATGTCGGCGTCGGCAAGATGCAGGTGCTGTCGAATCCGCGCAAGCTGGGCAGCATGTCCGGCTACGGCCTCGAAGTCACGGGCTTCATTCCGATGCCCGGCGGCGAAGCCAAGTCCTGCCCGGCGTCCCACGCGTAACCCGCCACGGCGCTTTCGCCCTATAACCGTTCATCCACACCACGGACCAGATCATGGAAATCGGACAATACCAACCGAATCTCGAAGGCGACGGCCTGCGTATCGGCATCGTGCAATCGCGCTTCAACGAGCCCGTGTGCAACGGCCTCGCCGACGCGTGCGTCGAAGAACTGGAACGCCTCGGCGTCACCGGTGAAGACGTGCTGCTCGTGTCGGTGCCCGGCGCGCTGGAAATCCCGCTCGCGCTGCAGAAGCTCGCCGAAAGCGGCCAGTTCGACGCGCTGATCGCACTCGGCGCGGTGATCCGCGGCGAGACCTACCATTTCGAACTCGTGTCGAACGAGAGCGGCGCGGGCATCACCCGCATCGGCCTCGACTTCAACCTGCCGATCGCCAACGCAGTCCTGACGACCGAAAACGACGAGCAGGCCGTCGCGCGCATGACCGAAAAGGGTCGTGACGCCGCACGCGTCGCGGTCGAGATGGCCAATCTGACGATGGCGCTCGACCAACTCGGCGACGACGAGGACGAAGAGGAAGACGAAGACGACGAAGAGGAGCGCGCATGAAGAAGAGCGCCCGCCGACAATCGCGCGAGCTGGCGACGCAGGGCCTGTACCAGTGGCTGCTGTCGAACGCGCCCTCCGGCGAGATCGACGCGCAACTGCGCGGCGCGCTCGGTTACGACAAGGCTGACAAGGAACTGCTCGAAGCGATCCTGCACGGCGTGATCCGCGAGCATGCGACGCTCGTCGAAGCGCTGGCGCCGTCGCTCGACCGTCCGATCGATCAGCTGTCGCCGGTCGAACGCGCGGTGCTGCTGATCGCGACGTTCGAGCTCACGCACCATGTCGAAACGCCGTACCGGGTGATCATCAACGAAGCCGTCGAACTCGCGAAGACGTTCGGCGGCTCCGACGGCTACAAGTACGTGAACGGCGTGCTCGACAAGCTCGCCGCGAAGCTGCGCCCCGCCGAAACGCAGGCGCGTCGCAACGGCTGACGCCGCTGGTTGGTCCACGGGCGCGCAAGCGCCCGTTTTTCATTCTTTTCTCCCTCCGCCCTGCCCGCCGATGAATACCACCGCCGATTCGCTCGTCACGCTCGCCGCACGCGTCGACGCGATCCAGCCCTTTCATGTGATGGAACTGATGAAGGAGGCACAGCGGCTCGAGTCCTTGGGGCGCGATGTTATCCACATGGGCATCGGCGAGCCGGATTTCACCGCGCCGGAGCCGGTTGTCGAGGCCGCCGCGGCCGCGCTGCGCCGCGGCGTCACGCAGTACACGAGCGCGCTCGGCATCGCGCCGCTGCGCGAGGCGATCGCCGCGCACTATGCACGCGCATACGGCCTCACGGTCGCCCCCGAGCGGATCGTCGTGACGGCCGGCGCATCGGCCGCGCTGCTGCTCGCATGCCTCGCGCTGGTCGGCCGCGATGACGAAGTGCTGATGCCCGATCCGTCCTACCCGTGCAACCGGCACTTCGTCGCGGCGGCCGAAGGCCGTCCGGTGCTCGTGCCGAGCGGCCCGGACGCGCGCTTCCAGCTCACCGAACACGACGTCCGCACGCACTGGAACGAGCGCACGCGCGGCGTGCTGCTCGCGTCGCCGTCGAATCCGACCGGCACGTCGCTCGAACCGGACGAACTGAAGCGGATCGTCGAAGCGGTGCGCGCACGCGGCGGCTTCACGATCGTCGACGAGATCTACCAGGGGCTCAGCTACGACGCCGCGCCCGTGTCGGCGCTGTCGTTCGGCGACGACGTGATCACCGTGAACAGCTTCTCGAAGTATTTCAGCATGACGGGCTGGCGGCTCGGCTGGCTCGTCGTGCCGCCCGCGCTCGTCGGCACGTTCGAGAAGCTCTCGCAGAACCTGTTCATCTGCCCGTCCGCACTCGCGCAACATGCGGCGCTCGCCTGCTTCGAACCCGCGACGCTCGACATCTACGAAACACGCCGGCTCGAATTCAAGCGCCGCCGCGATTTCATTGCGCCGGCGCTGGAGCGGCTCGGCTTCACGGTGCCGGTGATGCCGGACGGCGCGTTCTATGTGTATGCGCATTGCGGCGGCGTCGCGCACCCGGCGGCGGGCGACAGCGCCGCGCTCACGCAGGCGATGCTGCACGACGCAGGCGTGGTGCTGGTGCCGGGCATGGACTTCGGTGTCCATGCGCCGCGGGACTATATCCGCCTGTCCTATGCGACCGCCTACTCGCGGCTCGAAGAGGCGGTCGACCGGCTCGGGACGCTGTTCGGGCAGCACTGACACCGCGCCCGGCGCACCGGGCGCTTCACACACCGCAAAAAAGAAAAGGCACCCGAATCGGGTGCCTTTCTCATGCCCAGTCGTGCCGGCCGAAGCCGCACGGCGCCTGCGACGTTACGCGCCGAGCTCCGAATGATCGGCGTGCGACTGCTTCGCGGTATCGACGCTCGCGTCGTCCTGCGACGCGGCTTCCTTCGGCGCCGCCTTGACCGAGGTCGTACCGTCGAGCGTCGCATGCACGCGCTTCGCACCGCCGGCTGCGGCCGTCACGGCAGCGGCGGTGACGATCGGCTTCGCGGGCTGCGCGGGCGCCTGCGGCGCGTTGATCGGCACGCTGCGGCCACGCGCGACGTCGCGCAAGCGACCGCGCTCGGCCATCACCTTCGAGCCGTAGCCGTTGTCGTCGGGGTTCGTCGAGCCGTTGTACAGGCGCAGGCCGTTCGCGAGCGAGCCGCCGCGCGCAATGCAATCCTTCAGCACCAGTGCGCCGACCTGCAGGTTCGCGAGCGGCTGCAGCGCGGTGTCGGTGCCGCCGAAATACTCGAACTTGTCGGAATGGACCTTCGACATGACCTGCATCAGCCCCTTCGCGCCGACGCCGCTTTCGGCGTACGGGTTGAAGCCCGATTCGATCGCCATCACGGACAGCAGCAACAGCGGATCCAGGCCGACGTCACGACCGGTCTGGAACGCGGCCTTGACGAGCTGGCCGAGCGGCTCCTGCGCGACGCGGTAACGGCGCGACAGATAAGTGGCGACGAGCGCCTGTTCGCGGTTCGACGCGAGCGCGCGATCGTCGCGGGCATCGGCCGCCACGCGCTGAATCGGAATCAGCTTGGCCAGTGCGACCGGCGACGGGCCGGTGCGGGCCGGATCGGACGCATCGCCCTGCGGGCCTTGAGCGCCCTGCGCGGCGGTTTCCGGCGCGACATCGAGGCCGACCGCCAGCGCATCCGTTTCGGGACTGTCTTCCTGCTGCGGCTGCGCACCGGCAGGCGCGAAGTTCGGCAGCGGATGGCCGGACAGCAGACGCGCCGGACCGGCCTGCACGGCCGCGGATACGACCGGCATCAGCTTCGCGGCAAGCGTGCCGCGGACGGTTGGCAGCAGCCACAGTGCAAGCGCAACCGCGACAGCGAAACAGCCGACAACGCTGAATAGATGGTGACTGACACGCGTCCCGCGACGCAGCAAGTTGCGCACGATTTGCGCATGCTGCTCAGTGGGACGCCACGATAACCAAGCGTTCATTCAGATCATCTCCCATGAACATGACTCGTGCGGCTCGCTCAGCTCGAAGGCGAGACAGAAAACGCGCCGCGGAATCACGACGCCGCACGCCTTGGTTGGGACGCGCAAGCATCGGGGAAACGGTATAAGTACCGTTCGAGGCCACGGTGTAAGAGGGCCGGCGCCTTCGCACATTGGGCGAGGCGGGCATACGCGGTGGCACCCACGCAAAAAACCAGCGTCTGGTAGCGCTGGCTAGGACTACGACAAAAGCCGTCGAAGACGCCGTGCAGGGTTCGGCGGACGGTGACGCGCTGCGTCAAAGATCGGTGATTGGCGGCTCGAAGCCTTTTACCCTGCAACCAATGTGAGCGGATTCTAGCAGGGTTTTATAGATCGTCAACACTATAAAAACCCAAATCTATAACAAAAAGTAATTTAAAGCTCCTCTTCAGAACGCGAGCCCCGTGCCGTAGGGGTTTGCGCGCGATCGACTTTTTCTCCGCCGGGCGGCCGCATGGCTGCCCGGGGTAAAATCGTCGGTCAATTCGGGGTCGCAGCCGGCCGCTGCCCCCGCCCATCGCTGCCCGCTCATGCGGGTTGCCCGGACCTTCTTCATGAAATACAAAGACTTACGCGATTTCATTCAACGCCTAGAGGCGCTCGGCGAACTGCGGCGCGTCACGCAGCCCGTGTCGCCCGTGCTCGAAATGACCGAGCTGTGCGACCGCGTGCTGCGCGCCGGCGGCCCCGCGCTGCTGTTCAACGCGCCGCCCGGCAATGCATTTCCGGTACTCGGCAACCTGTTCGGCACGCCGCGCCGCGTCGCGCTCGGGATGGGCGTCGATGCGGGCGACGATGCCGCACTCGGCTCGCTGCGCGATCTCGGACGCCTGCTGTCCGCGCTGAAGGAGCCCGATCCGCCGAAGAGCCTGAAGGACGCCGGCAAGCTGCTGTCGCTCGCGAAGGCGGTGTGGGACATGGCGCCGAAGTCGGTGTCGTCGCCGCCGTGCCAGGAGATCGTCTGGGAAGGCGCCGACGTCGACCTGAACAAGCTGCCGATCCAGACCTGCTGGCCCGGCGATGCGGGGCCGCTCGTCACGTGGGGCCTGACGGTCACGCGTGGGCCGAACAAGTCGCGCCAGAATCTCGGCATCTACCGCCAGCAGCTGATCGGCCGCAACAAGCTGATCATGCGCTGGCTCGCGCACCGCGGCGGCGCACTGGATTTCCGCGAATTCGCGCTGCAGAACCCCGGCAAGCCGTATCCGGTCGCGGTCGTGCTCGGCGCCGATCCGGCCACGACGCTCGGCGCGGTGACGCCCGTGCCCGATTCGCTGTCCGAGTACCAGTTCGCCGGCCTGCTGCGCGGCAGCCGCACGGAACTCGCGAAGTGCCTGACGCCCGGCGTCGACACGCTGCAGGTGCCCGCGCGCGCGGAGATCGTGCTCGAAGGCTTCATTCATCCGCAGGAAGGCGCCCCTGCCCCCGCTCCGGCCGGCGCGCCGCCGCGACCGGCGGGCAACGCGGCGGCCGCGTACGAACACGCGCTCGAAGGGCCGTACGGCGACCACACCGGTTATTACAACGAGCAGGAGTGGTTTCCGGTGTTCACCGTCGAGCGCATCACGATGCGCCGCGACGCGATCTACCACTCGACCTACACGGGCAAACCGCCCGACGAGCCCGCGGTGCTCGGCGTCGCGCTCAACGAGGTGTTCGTGCCGCTGCTGCAGAAGCAGTTCACGGAAATCACCGACTTCTACCTGCCGCCCGAAGGCTGCAGCTACCGGATGGCCATCGTCCAGATGAAGAAGAGCTACGCGGGCCACGCGAAGCGCGTGATGTTCGGCGTGTGGAGCTTCCTGCGGCAGTTCATGTATACGAAGTTCATCGTGGTCGTCGACGAGGACGTGAACATCCGCGACTGGAAGGAAGTGATCTGGGCGATCACGACGCGCGTCGACCCCGTGCGCGACACGGTAATGGTCGACAGCACGCCGATCGACTATCTCGACTTCGCATCGCCGGTGGCCGGACTCGGCTCGAAGATGGGGCTCGACGCGACCAACAAGTGGCCGGGCGAAACCAGCCGCGAATGGGGCCGCCCGATCGAGATGGACGCGGCCGTGAAGGCGCGCGTCGACCGGCTGTGGCAGGAGATCGGCCTCTGACGCCAGGCAGGCCGGTGCCTGCCGGCCTGCGCATCGCAATCGCCGCAAACACCCAGAAGATGAGCTTTCCGCCCGCCTCCATGCTGTCCGACGGATTCTTTCTGTCGTTATCGTTGTGTCTCGACATCGGCCTCGTGAACGTCGCGATGCTGTCGCTCACGCTATCGCACGGCTTCCGGCCGGGCTTCTGGCTCGGCATCGGGTCGTGCGTCGGCGATCTCGTCTACGCGGCGCTCGCGCTCGCGGGAATGGCCGTGCTGCTGCAGTTCGAACCCGTGCGCTGGATCGTGTGGATCGGCGGCGGCGCGGTGCTGCTGTTCCTCACGTGGAAGATGGCGCGCGAAGCGCTGGCGCCCGCCAAGGCGGCCGACGACGACGCGGACGACGCCGCGCCGCCGCGGGCGAGCGCACGGCGCAGTTTCGTGCGCGGGATGCTGCTCGCGATGTCGTCGCCGAGCGCGATCCTGTGGTTCGCGGCGGTCGGCGGCGCGCTGATCGCGAAAGCCGGTGCGACCACGCCGGCCACCGCGTCGGTGTTCCTGTCGGGCTTCTTCCTCGGCGGCCTCGCGTGGACGCTCTTCATGTGCACGCTCGCGAGCCAGGGCCGCAAGCGCGCGGGCGCCGGCCTGATGCGTGCGTGCCACGTCGCGTCGGCGCTGCTGTTCGCGTATTTCTCGTACAGCGTGATCGTCGGCGGCTACCGCGACCTGATCGTGCACGCGGTTTAATCGCCATCGCGCTGCCGCGACGGCCACGGCACCGAGCGTCAGCCCCAATGAAAAACGGCGCAACGCCCCTCGCGGGACGTTGCGCCGTTTTGCCGGCGCGGTCAGGCCGCGCGGGACGAATCAGCGACGCCAGTAGCCGTGATGGCCCCAGCCGCCGTAACCATGGCGCCAGTACGGACGACCGTAGTAGCCACCGACGACCACCGCGGGCGGCGGCGCATAGTAGGCCGGCGCCGGCGCGTAATAGACGGGCGGAGGCGGCGGCGCGTAGTACACGGGCGGCGGCGGTGCATAGACGGGATACGCGGGTGCGACCGGGATACCGATGCCGACCCCGATCGACACGTGAGCCTGCGCGGCGCTTGCGGCGCCCAGGCCCAGCGCGGCGGCGGCGATGAACGGAATGAGCTTTTTCACTTCGATTCTCCTGCTGGAGCGGTATTTTAGGCGCTCCTGTCGGCAACGGCGGGCATGCACGTCGCATGCAAGCAATGTAGCGAAAACCCGCCCCGCGCGTATCGTGCATTTGTTGCAAATTGCAATTGCACGCGGCCCGAGGCGTCGCGCGGCGCGGTGCCCGATGCAGGCTGCCACCCTTGCGCGTCGCGTGATTCCGTCCGAGGAGCCGGGCCCCGACACCATGACCGGTCAGTCTTACCGGCTCCGGTGCGTGTAACGGGCACGCGTACGTAATGAACGATTACAAATTCGAGACAAGATGCAGACATTTCAAGCGGGCCGCGGACGCGGGGTATTTCGGGGTCGGATTCGTCGATCATGATTCGGCCGTGGCGCCCGACGTCCGCCCGCACACGGATCGCCCTGCATACCGGTAATTCATACGTGCGTCCGCCCGACCATCTGCCTCCCCCGACACCGCCGTCATTCCTGCGATACTGGCGGTTGCTTCGTTTCCGCTTACATCCGCCGCCATGCCGCTTCCCGACACACCCCGCCTCGGCTTCATCGGCGCCGGCCGCCTGGCGCGCTGTATCGCGCAGCGCTTCGCGCAGGCCGGCTTCCCGGTCGTCGCGATCGCGAGCCGCACGCCCGCGTCGGCCGCCGGCCTCGCCGCACGGATCGACGGCTGCCGCGCGGTCGACACCCCGCAGCAGGTAGTCGACGCCGCCGACCTGATCTTCGTGACGACACCCGACGATCATCTCGCGTCGAGCGCCGCGGCGCTGCGCTTCGACGCATCGCGCGCCGCCGGCCAGGCGCTCGTCCATTGCAGCGGCGCGTCGGCGGTCGCGCTGCTCGATCCGGCGAAGCAGCAAGGCGCGGCCACCGGCGGCTTCCATCCGCTCTATCTGTTCGGCGGCACCGATGCCGACCTCGCGCGCATCGACGGCTGCTCGGTCACGATCGAAGCGGACGGTGCGCTGCACGCGACGCTGCTGCGACTTGCCGCCGCACTCGGCTGCCATCCGCTGTCGATTCCGGCCGGCGGCCGGATGCTGTATCACGCGGCCGCGCACTACGCGGCGAGCTTCGCGCTGTGCGGGCTGTCGGAAGCGGTCGAGCTGTGGCGCGGCCTCGGTGTCGACGAGGACGCCGCGCTGCGCGCGCTGTTGCCGATGCTCGCCGGCACGATCGAGACCGCCCGCGACAAGGGGCTCGCGAATGCGCTGGCCGGGCCGGTATCGCGCGGCGACACGGGCATCGTCGAGCGCCAGCTCGCGCTGCTCGAGGCACGGGGCGGCGATCATGCGGCGCTGTACGCGCTGCTGACGCGCCGCGCGGTCGCGCTCGCGGCGAAGCGCGCAGCACCGCCGGCGTCGTTGCCGGCGCTGGCCGAAGCCGTCGAAACCTCGCTCGCTCGCGTGGCCGCGCACCCCTCCCCGTCGCGAGACGAGGCGTGATAAGGTGTCGGCCGATGCGCCGCCAACCGGCGTTGGCGGCCGCACGCTACTGACTGTATAAAAAGGATGCCAACGATGTTCGGCGAGATCGCCCGTTTTCTGCTCAATACCGTCTTCACGCTATTCGGCGCCGCGCTGATTCTGCGCGTCTGGATGCAGGCCGTTCGCGTGCCGCCGTACAACCCCGTCACGCAAGCCGTGCTGCAGGCGACCAACTGGCTCGTGCTGCCGCTGCGTCGCGTGATCGCGGGCGTACGCGGCATCGACTGGGCCAGCGTCGTCGCCGCGCTGCTCACCGCACTCGTCTACGTCGTGCTGATGGTCGTGATGGCCGGCTTCGATCCGGCCGCCGTGATCGCGACGCTCGTCGTGGTCGCACTGCTCACCGTCGTGAAGTGGGCGCTCAACCTCGTGATCTGGATGACGATCCTGATGGCGCTGCTGTCGTGGCTCAACCCGCGCTCGCCGGCGATGCCGATCCTCTACCAGCTCACCGCGCCGTTTCTGAACCCGCTGCGCCGCGTGATCCCGAACCTCGGCGGCATCGACCTGTCGCCGATCCTGCTGTTCGTGATCGTGCAGGTGCTCCTGATGATCGTCACGCGCGCCGCCGTGTCGCTGACGATGTTCGGCATCTGATCGGCGCAACGCCCTATGCCGCCGGCCCCTGCGCCGGCGGTGCGCCAAGCGTGTCGATCACGCCGAACTGCGCCGGCATCATCGCGTAGCACACCCGCACTTTCTCGCGCGACAGCCGCTCGAGCAGCCGCTGCGCTTCGTCCTCGGTGACGACGAACTCGACCTCGATCGCGAGCGAACCCTGCAGTTCGAAGAAGCGATCCTCGTGCAGCACGCGATGCTGGCCGAAACCGGCCATCGCGCGAAACGCGGAACCGCCCGCGACGCCCATCCGGTTCGCCTCTTCCAGCAGCCATTCCCACAGCGGCTTGCGGTGCAGCCGGTGCCGCTCGTGCACATAGAAGCGTAAAAAGACCCTGTCCATCGCCCCCTCCGATGGCGGCCCCGCTCAGGCCGCCGCGAGCCACGCGCGCGCGGTCCACATGCCGAGCGCCGTCAGCGCGAACGATCCAGTCAAGTGTAGGGCAGCCACCGCCAACGCCCATCCGAATTCGCCCTCGAGCGCGTGCGTCATCACTTCGACCGAATAGGTCGAGAACGTCGTGAGGCCGCCGAGAAAGCCCGTGATCACGAACAGCCGCCACTCGGGTGGCAACCCGACGCGGACCGTGAACACGACGGCGGCCACGCCGATCACGTAGCCGCCGATCAGGTTCGACGCGAGCGTGCCGAGCGGCACCGCGGGAAAGAAGGCGTTGAGCGCAAGGCTCAGGAACCAGCGCAGCAACGCGCCGAGGCCGGCGCCGACGAAGATCGCGACGATCGAATAGAACAAGGGCACCCCTCATGGTCAGCGCCGCGCGGCGCACGCGGCCTACGCTGAACTGTATGCGGAATCGCGCCGCGCCGGCAATGCCGACGGGCCGGGTCAGCAGGCGGCGAATCGTGTCGCGAACGCATGACGCGTTTCACGATTTTCACACGCGTGCCGTCGTGGATATTTACCGAACAATTACATCCGACATTACAAATAAACTTTGAATCGACTGATTATTTATCCGCTTTTTAAAAACCGATAAAGCAGTTCGATCCGGTTCACGACAACCCTGCACAACGCCTACATCAAAAGGGCTCCACGTACTTTCCCTTATCAGACATTCCCGTATCCGGCCGATATTCGATGTAATTACCTTCGGCGATTTCGTAAAATTGTTTCGCTACTCCACCCGATCGACATGGAGACTCAAAAATGAACAATATGCACCTGTCATCCATGTTGATCCCGGCGCTGTGCGCGTCGCTACTCGCATCGAGCGTCGCGCTCGCCGACGGCAGCGGCCCGCCACCCTACGTCGAAGGCAACCGCGCACCGAAAGGATTCGCGCGCCCGCCGTTCCACACGAAGCCGCGTGCGAGCACGGCCACGATCGCCGGCCTCACGCCGGCACTCGCGCGGCATGCATACGGGTTCGACGCGATCGCGAACCAGGGCGACGGAATGGTCGTCGCGATCGTCGACGCGTACGATGACCCGAAGATCGAATCCGATCTCGGCGTGTTCAGCACCGCGTTCTCGCTGCCGGCCTGCACGTCGTCGAACGGCTGTTTCACCAAGGTGTACGCGCACGGGGCACGGCCCAAGCCCGATTCGGGCTGGGCGCTCGAGATCTCGCTCGATGTCGAATGGGTGCATGCGATCGCACCGAAGGCGAAGATCGTGCTCGTCGAGGCCGCATCGGCCAGCTTCAGCGACCTGCTGGCCGCGGTCGACGTCGCGGTCAAGCGCGGCGCGTCGGTCGTGTCGATGAGTTTCGGCGGCAACGAATTCAGCAGCGAGACCGGCTTCGACGGCCACTTCAACGTACCGGGCGTCACGTTCGTCGCATCGTCCGGCGACAGCGGCACCGGCACCGAATACCCGGCCGCGTCGCGTTACGTGGTATCCGTCGGCGGCACGACGCTGTCGTCGGACACGGCCGGCAACTACATCGGCGAGGCGGCATGGAGCGGCAGCGGCGGCGGCGTGAGCAACGTCGAGGCCGAGCCGACCGGCCAGACCGCGTGGCCGATTCCGGTGGCCGGCAAGCGCGGCGTACCCGACGTCAGCTACGACGCGAATCCGTCCAGCGGTTTCGCGGTGTACGACTCGGTCACTTATCAGGGGCAGGCCGGCTGGTTCCAGGTCGGCGGCACGAGCGCGGGGGCGCCGCAATGGTCGGCGCTCGTCGCGATCGCGAATTCGCTGCGCACGGCGGCTGGCAAGAAATCGTTGAGCGGCACCTACGACACGCTCTATACGGTCGGTAAAACCGCGTACGGCAGCGACTTCCACGACGTGACGACCGGGTCCAACGGCAATTGCGGCAGCATCTGCAATGCGGCGGGCGGCTACGACTACGTGACGGGCCTCGGTTCGCCGATCGCGCCGGCGCTCGTGCAGGCGCTCGTCGCGCGGCCGTAATCGCGCGGCCTCGGCCGGTGGATTCGCAGCACGTGGTTCAGCCGCCGCGCCACGCGCGGTCGAGCGCGTTCAGCGTCGCCAGCGCGCCGCCCTTCAGCCCGATCACGTCCGTCCGGCGCGCATGCGCTTCGCGCGCGTTGATGCGGATCACGTCGGCGCCGAGCCGTTCGCTCAGCAGGCGCACGGTCGGAATCGCGGTGCCCGCGCCGATCTCGACCACGGCGACGCGCCCGGCCTGCGCGATCCAGTCTTCGAGCGCACGCTCTTGCGCGTCATAGCGCGCCCCGAGCCAGCCGGTGTCACCGAACATCAGGATGTTCGGCCGCGCGAGCCCGCCGCAGTGCGGGCAGCGCGGCATGTCGCTCACGAGGCGGCACGTCGCTTCGTCGACCACCGGCACGAACGGCGCCGCGTCCCACGTGTCGTCCGTGCACGGTCGCAGGCACTGCATCGCATGAATCGAGCCGTGGATCTCGACGATGCGCGCCGGATCGAAGCCGGCTTTCTGGAACTGGCCGTCGACGTTGCTGGTCAGCACGAAGCCGCCGTTCGGCATCGCGTCGATCCAGCGGCGCAGGATCGCGAAGCCGGCGTGCGGCACCGTCGCACGGTACAGCGCGAGACGGTGCCCGTAGAAGCCCCATGCGAGCGGCGCACGCGCACGAAACGCGTGCGGCGACGCGATCTCGTGGAATTCGAAACGCTCGTGGCGCAGCGCCGGATACGCGCGCCAGAAACCGTCCGTGCCGCGAAAGTCAGGCAGCCCGGAATCGACGCCGATGCCCGCGCCGGCCGTGACGAGCAAGGCGTCGGCGCGTGCGAGTGCGGCGACGGCGGACGCGACGAGATCGGCCGGAAGCGGCGCGGCGGCGGAGTCCGCGGAATCAGCGGGATCGGAAGAAGGCATGATGGAGAAGCGGTGGCGTCGAGCGTTGCGCGAGTGGCGTCGCGATCATACGCCGGTTCGGACGCTGCGCTGCATCGGCCACGCAACGCGGCGTGCTGCACTACACGCGCCGGCTATCGGTGATGCGAGTGCCGGCCGCACGCGCCGCACCGGCGATGCCGCCAACCGGCGCCCACGCTCGCTCAGTCAGCCGAATCGTCCTGCGCAACCGGCATCTCGTCGACCGCGAAATAGACCGGCTTGCCGAGTTCCCGCGCAAGCGCCACGTCCGCATCCGCCCCGCGCGACGCGCCGTCGATGCGCAACACCGCATCGCAACGTCGCAGCAGCCGGTGCGCGGCCGGATACAGGAAGGTTTCGCTGACGGCGTCGCCCACCTGCGTCGACCCGGCCGCGGCCGCGAGCGGCAACGACACCCATTCGCCGATCATCGGCACGTGCCCGCGACGATACACGGCGAGCGCCGCCGCCTCCAGCCGGTGCAGGTTCGCGGCGATGCGGGCAGGGTCGCCGTCCGTGCCGCTGCGATAGGGGCCGGCGACCAGCACGAGCCGCGGCGTCATGCGGCGCGCGCGTCGGCGGTTTCCCGCAGCGCGACGTACTGCAGCAGCATGATCGTCTTCGCATCGACGATCTCGCCGCGCTCGACCGCGTCCAGCGCCGCCTGCAGCGGCATCTCGACGACTTCGAGATCTTCACCCTCTTCCGCGATGCCGCCGCCGGCACTCGTGCGCAGCGACGCATCGTATTCGCCGACGAAGAAATGCAGCTTCTCGGTCACGGAACCCGGGCTCATGAATGCCTCGAACACCTTGCGCACGCCGCGCACGCGATAGCCGGTCTCCTCCTCGGCCTCCGCACGAATGCGCGCTTCGGGCGTTTCGTCGTCGAGCAAGCCGGCCGCCGCTTCGAGCAGCATGCCGTCGTGCCCGCTCACGAACGCCGGCATCCGGAACTGCCGCGTCAGCAGCACGTCGCCCGTCTCGGCATGGCGCAGCAGGATCGTCGCGCCGTTGCCGCGATCGTAGGTCTCGCGGCTCAGACGCTGCCACGTTCCGTCACGGCGCAGGAAATCGAACGTCACCTTCCGCAGCACATACCAGTCGTCGGACAGCACCGTCGTATCGACGATGCGCACCCGCTCCCGCGTTGCAGCCATTGCAGCCTCCGGTTCGACAAAGGATGGCGCCCATGGTAACGTGCAGCTTCGTGCAATTTCAAGAATTTTCGTGCAAACACGATGCTGACGACACAACGCAAGAAGGCGATCCTCGATGCGCTCGCGCGCGACGGCCAGGTACTGGCCGCCGAGCTGAGCGTGCAATTCGGCGTGTCCGAAGACACGGTGCGCCGCGATCTGCGCGAGCTCGCAGCCGAAGGGCTGCTGCAGCGCGTGCATGGCGGCGCGCTGCCGGCGTCGCCGGCCATCGCGCCGTTCGCGCAGCGCGAGGCGCTCGAAGCCGCGGAGAAGCGGCGCATCGCGCGGCGGGCCGCGCAGATGATCGCGCCCGGGCAGGTGGCGATCGTCGACGGCGGCACGACCTCCGCGCTGCTCGTCGAGCAGTTGCCGGCGGACCTGCGCGCGACGATCGTCACGCACAGCCCGAGCGTCGCGGTCGCGCTGGCCGCCCATCCGTCGATCGACGTGATCCTGATCGGCGGGCGGCTCTACAAGCATTCGATCGTCGCGGTCGGCGCCGCGGCGATGGAAGGCATCGCGCGCATTCATGCAGACCTGTACTTCATGGGCGTCACGGGCGTCCATCCGGTAGCCGGCCTGAGCACCGGCGATTTCGAGGAAGCGGCGATCAAGCGCGCGCTGGCCGAACGCGCGGCCGAGACGGTCGTGCTCGCGTCGCAGTCGAAACTGCGCGCGGCATCGCAATTCGTGATCGGCGACCTCACGCTGGCGCAGACGATCGTCGTCGAGAAGGAAACCGACGCCGCGCTGACGAAGCCGATCGAGGGCGCGGGCGTGACGGTGGTGCGCGCGTAGCGCGCGGGGCGCTCGCATGCGCCGAATCGGTTGCGGGCGGCACCGCGCCCGGTCGAATCCATGTCAGCGTGCTGACAGGCACCGCTTGCTAACATGGGCGATCGCCCGATCGCCACGTGCTACCCGCCCGATGCCCCCGCCCTCCACCACGACGCCTCAGGTACCGCCCGCCGGCGACGCTCCGCCGCCCGGCATCCTCGCGCTGTTCATCGCGTTCGCGCAGATCGGCCTGACCAGCTTCGGCGGCGGGCTCAGCGGGCGGATGATGCGCGACTTCGTCCACGAGCGGCGCTGGCTCGACGAAGAGGCGTTCCTCAACGGCCTCGCGCTGTCGCAGGCGTTGCCGGGCGTCAACGTGAAGAACCTCGCGATCTGGATCGGCTACCGGCTCGCCGGATGGCGCGGCGCGGTGGCCGGCTTCACCGGCATCCTCGCGCCGCCGGCCGTGCTGATCGTGCTGTTCGGCGTCGCGTTCTCGACCCTCACGCGCTTCCCGCTCACGCATGTCGCACTCGCCGGTGCGGCGGCCGCGGCGATTGGGCTGTCGATCTCGATGGCGATCACGGCGGTACGCCGGCTGCCGCGCCGCGCGCTGCCGTTCGCGGTGATGACGCTCACCTTCGTGTCGGTCGCGGTACTGCACTGGCCGCTCGTATGGACCGTGCTGATCGGCGGCGCGCTGAGCGTCGCGCTCGAATACCGCCGTGCGGCCGCCGCGCCGGTCGGGAGCGACGCACGATGAACGCGTCCGCACGTTACGCAGCGCTGTTCGGCGTGTTCGCGCCGCTGTCGATCGCGACGATCGGCGGCGGGCAGGCGGTCATCGCGGATATCCAGCGGCAGGTCGTCGACGTCCATCACTGGATGAGCGCCACGCAATTCGTGAACGACTTCGCGATCGCGCGGATGGCGCTGGGCCCCGGCTCGCTGCTGGCGACGCTGATCGGCTGGCAGGTGGCCGGTTTCTGGGGCGCGGTGATCGCGACGCTCGCACTGTTCGGCCCGACCGCGTTCCTGATCTATGGTGTCGCGCATCTATGGCGGCGACACCGGGGCGCACGCTGGCAAATCGCGCTCGAAACCGGCCTGCGCCCGGTCGCGGCCGGCATGATCCTCGCGTCGGTGTGGGTGCTGCTGCAGGCGCTCGACGGCGGCTGGGCCGCCCGCGCGATCGCGGTTGCGTCGACGCTGTGCGTGATCTACACGCGCGTTCATGCGCTGTTGCTGATCGCGATCGGCGCGCTGCTGCTCGTGGGTGTGCACACGCTCGGCGGGGTGTAGCGCGGCGGCGCCGTCATCGCACCGGCCGTCGCGTGATCGTCTAGGCCCCACGAAACACCGGCGCACGCCGCTCCGCGAACGCGCGCAACCCTTCGTCGAAATCCGCGCCTTCGCACGCCTGGCGACGCAGCTCGGTGATCCGCTCGAACGCGTCGGCCGGCAACGGCCGTGCGTCCTGCAGCACGCGCAACTGCTCCTTCACCGCGTGCACCGCGAGTGGCGCCTTCGCGGCAATCGTGCGCGCGACGTCGAGCGCCGCGTCGTCGACCCCGCCCGCGTCAGCCAGCCGGTTCACGAGCCCGTGATGCGCGGCGCGTTCCGCATCGAGCGGCTGCGCGCAGAAGAACATCTCCTTGAGCACATGGATCGGCAGGTTGTCGTGGAAGCGCAGCAGGCCGCTCATCGAATACGGCAGGCCGATGTTCACGGGCGTCATCGCGAAACGCGCGTCGCGCGCCGCGACGACGAGATCGCAGCTCATCACGAGATCGACCGCCCCGCCCCACGCCGATCCGGCCACCGCCGCGATCACCGCGCCCGGATAGGTCCGCACGCGCCGCAGCGCGCGTTCGAGCGGTTTGCCGTACGCGAGCGGATCGCGGTCGTCGGCCAGTTCGCGCAGGTCGTGCCCCGCGCTCCACACGTCGCCGCTGCCGTCGTTGGACAGGATCACGACCGGCGGCGGACGGTGCCCGGCCAACGCATCGAGATGCGCGACGAGGGCATCGAGCAACGGCGCGTCGAGCGCATGCCGTCGCGCCGGATTCCCGAACCGCACGCGCACGATCCGCTCGCCGATCCAATCGACCGTCACGCTCGACGCCCCGTCGTGTTTCGTCATGTCGGTCATTGCACGGCCTCCGCCACCGCATCGGCCTGGAAGATCGCGCGCCCGGCCAGCAGTGCGTCGATCGCGTCGTCGCCGTAGCCGGCTTCGCGCAGCACATCGACCGTATGCTCGCCGAGCAGCGGCGGCGCATGGCGGGTGCGCGGCGCCGGCAGGTCGTCGCCCATCCCGCCGAGCGGCGTGACGACCTGGCGCAGCGTACCGAGCGTCGGATGCGCGACCGGCTCGACCAGCCCGCAATGCGCGAGCTGCGGATCGTCGAACACTTCGTCGAGCGTATGAATCGGGCCGGCCGGCAGCCCCGCCTCGACGAACCGTTGCGTCCATTCGCGCTTGCCGCGCGTGCGCAGCCGGCTTTCGAGCAGCGCCTTGAGTTCATCGCGATGCGCGACGCGCGCATCGTTGGTCGCGAAGCGCGGATCGTCGGGCAGCGCGGGCAGATCCAGCAACTGGCACAGCCGCAGCCACATGTCGGTCGTGATCGGCGCGAGGTTGAGCGGGCCGTCGGCCGTCTCGAACACGCCGTACGGCGCGATCACCGCATGCGCATTGCCGGTACGGCGCGGCACGTCGCCGAGGCTCAGGTAGCGTTGCCCATGCACGCTCAACAGCGCAACGAGGCTTTCGAGCAGCGACGTGCCGACATGCTGGCCGCGCCCGGTGCGCTCGCGCTCGAACAGCGCGGCCATCACGCCGGTCGCGACCCACATCCCCGAGCTGAGATCGCCGATCGCGGTGCCCGTGCGGGTCGGCTCGCCGTCCGGGAAACCGGTGAGACTCATCAGCCCCGCATAGCCCTGCGCGATCTGGTCGAAGCCCGGCCAGTCGCGCAGCGGGCCGCGCGGGCCGAACGCGGTGACGCTGCCCATCACGAGCCGCGGGTCGCCCGCGCTCAGCTCAGCGTAGCCGAGCCCCATCGCGTCCATCGTGCCCGCCTTGAAATTCTCGATCACGACGTCGGCCTGCGCGATCAGGCGCCGCACGACGTCGAGGCCGGCCGGCTGCCGGAAGTCCACGCAGATGCCGCGCTTGTTGCGGTTGCAGGACAGGTAGTACGTGCTCACGCCGCGATCGAACGGCCCCCACGCGCGGCTCATGTCGCCGTGCGGCCCCGATTCGACCTTGATCACGTCGGCGCCGAGATCCGCGAGCACCATCGAGCAGAACGGCCCCGACAGCGCGCGACTCAGATCGACGACCTTGATTCCTGTTAATGCCTGCATTCCGGACTCCTGATATTGATGGGTATGTCTCGTCTTGTTTCCGAACGACTGCGGCATTCCGCTCATTCGGGCAGCGTCTGATGTCGCGTCTCGACCGCGAACGGCAGGATCAGGATGCCGAGCCCAAAGACGGCCGCGGTCCATGCGACCGGCACGCCGAGCGATCCGTAACCGTGAATCGCGGCACCGAGCAGAAAGTTCACGCCCGCGCCGATGAAGCGGCCGACCGACGCGTTGAACGCAAATGCGGTGGCCCGCACGCGCGTCGGATATTGCTCGGGCAACCACAGCGAGAAGATCGCGAAGTTGCCGCCGAAGAAGCCGAGGAACGCGAGCGACACCATGAACGCGGCGAGCCCGTTCGGCTGGTAGAACGCCCAGCCGAACGCGAACACGATCGATGCGGCCATCCCCGCGAAATACACGCCGAGCGCGGTACGCCGGCCGAGCCGTTCCGACAGCCACGGCGCCACCAGGCAGCCGGCAATCGTCGCGCACGACAGGATCGCCGCGCCGATCGACGCAAGCCGCAGCGCGCCGACGTGATCGATGCCCGCACGCGCCGCCAACGTGGTGACCGCGCTCGCCTCGTAGACGGAGCCGGCCCACAGCCCGACGATCGCAACGCCGACGAGGCTCGCGCTCGTCAGCGTGCGGCGCCGGAACGCCGGCGCGAAGATCTCGCGCAGCGGATGCGCGCGCCGCGCGTCGGCCACGTCGCCGTCGCGCGCGTCGTGCCGCCGCCACTGCCCCGGCTCCTTCACGCGCATCACCGTGAACACCGCGAGCAGCGCGGGCGCCAGCCCGCACAGGAACATCGCGCGCCAGCCGTAGGTCGCGCCGATCGTGTAGTTCAGGCAGGCCGCGATGAAGAAGCCGAAGTAATAGCCCGTCTGCAGGTAGCCGGCGCCCATCTTGCGGCGGTCTTCCGGCCAGCTCTCGGCGACGTAGGTACCGGCGAGCGCCCATTCGCCGCCGACGCCGATCCCGGCGATCAGCCGGCACGCGGCCAGCGCCCACACGTCGTGCACGAACGCGGCCGCGCCGGTGAACACCGAATAGATCAGGATGCTCGCCGCGAGCGTGCGCACACGGCCGAAGCGATCGGCGAGCGGCCCCCAGATGAACGACAGCCCCCAGCCGATCAGAAACAGCGCGAACAGGATCGAGCCGTACATCCCCAGATTCGCGGGCGTCGCCGCGATGCCGGACGCCGGCAGCAATTCCGTCAGTGCGGGAATCAGCACGAGCGCGTAGATCACCGAATCCACGCCGTCGAGCACCCAGCCCGCGTACACCGCCCAGAAGCCCTTCACCTGCTCGCGCGTGAGCGGCGTGCGCCGCGGCTTCGCGCCGGCCGCCGGCGCGTCGATCGCCTTGAACATCTTCGTCTCCTTGCCGGCGGGGGCCGGCTCTTGCGCCGCGTCCGGTCCGGAATGGCCGGCAGTCGGGCTCTTTTGTGAGACGAGTATAGAAACGCTATCGATCGCTGAAAAATATGATATTCATCTTGCTCGATCGGATTGGCTTATGACTCGAATCGGGCAGGATTCGGGCTTGAATCGGGAGACGGCGGCGATGGACTTGAGACAGTTGCGCTATTTCGTGAAGGTCGTCGAATGCGGCAACGTCACGCACGCGAGCGAGGCGCTGCACGTCGCGCAGCCGGCGGTGAGCCAGCAGATGCGCAATCTCGAGCGGGATCTCGGGATGCAGTTGCTCGAACGAAGCGTGCGCGGCGTCGCGCCGACCGCCGCCGGCCGCACGCTGTACCGGCACGCGCTCGAGTTGCTGCGTCAGGCCGACGGCACGCGCGAACTGCTGCGCCGCGACGCCGACACGCCGCAGGGCCGCGTGACCGTCGGCATGCCGTCGAGCACCGCGCGCGTGCTGGCCATTCCGCTCGCCCGCGCGGTGCGCGACCGCTATCCGGGCATCATGCTGGAGCTGATCGAAGCGCCGAGCGCCGATCTCGACACGCTGCTCGAACGCGCGCGGCTCGATCTCGCGATCGTCGTCGATGCGGTCGACACGCGCGGGATCGCGATCCACCGGCTGCTGACGGAAACGCTGTACCTGATCACGTGGCCCGGCTTTCCGGTGCCGGGCGCACCCGTGCCGCTCGACGCGATCGCGCGGATGCCGCTCGTGCTGCCGAGCGCGCCGAACACGATCCGCAACCGCGTCGACTGGGCGATGCGCGAGGCCGGGCTGTCGTACGAGATCAGCTTCGAGGCGAGTTCGACCGGGCTGCTGTTCGCGGCCGTGATGGCGCAGCTCGGCGTGACGATCCTGCCGTGGACCGCCGCACACGTCGAGATCGAAGAGCGCAAGCTCAAGCTGTCGACGGTCGCGCACCGGCTGTTCGTGCGCGACCTGTCGCTGTGCTGGCACGACACGGCGCTCGTCAGCAACGCGGTGCAGAAGGTGAAGGCCGAAATCGTCCGGCTGTTCGATACGCTCGGGCAGCGACCGGAGTGGGCGGCCGGCGGGCATTGACAATGGCCGCCGGCACCCCTTAACGTAGCGCCATCGTAACCATCACCGGTTCAGCTTAAGAGGTTGTCGGCCCGCTCGTGCTCGACACCTCCGCCTTCCTCGAAGGCCTGCTGCTTGGCGCCGGCCTGTTCACGTCGGTCGGCCCCAAGGACGCCTTCGTCATCAAGCGCTCGATTTCGAGCCCTCACCTGCTCTCCATCGCCCTCGTCTGCGCAGGCAGTGACGCATTGCTGATCGTGCTCGGCGCGCACGGGCTGTCGGCATTGCTGTCGCGCCATGCCGCCGTGGTGACGGCCGCGCTGTGGGCCGGTATCGCGTATCTCGCCGGCTACGGCCTGCTCGCGCTGCGCTCGGCGATCGTCGGACGGGAGCCTGAGCATGTAGATGGCTCACGCGTCGCTAGCGAACCCACGCGGTCGCGCACGCTGCTCGCAACCGCCGCGGTTTCGCTGCTCAATCCGTATGCATGGATCGATACGGTGCTGCTGCTCGGGACCGTGATCGTGAGCCACGCGCCGTCTGCCCGCGCGCCGTTTGCGATCGGCGCGATGACTGCGTCGCTGGCGTGGTTCCTGATGCTCGTCTATGGCGCACGCGCGTGCCGTGCGTGGTTCGCCCGTACGCTCGCGTGGCGCGTGCTTGATGGCTTCGTCGCGGTGATGATGCTCGGCTTCGCGGTGCGTTTCGCGATCGACGCGCTTTAGGCGTCAGCGGCCCGATACCGATATCGCGCGGAACGCGTCGTACGCGTGGGCATGCAGCTCGAATCCAATACCCGGCGCCTGCGGCACGCGCGCGTATCCCGCGTCGACGATTTCGCCATCGACGAGTCCGCTGAAGGGTTCGAATGCGAACGGGCTGACTTCCGCGCCGCCGAGCCCGAGCGCCGCGACGACGTGCAACGAGAACAGATGGCCCCCATGCGGCCAGAACGCGTCGCGCCGCCAGCCGCGCGACACGAAGTGATCGACGATCTGCAGATAGCCCGACAGCCCGTAGCTGTGCACGGGATCGAACACCAGCACGTCGCGGTCGGCACGCAAGCCGCCGTAGCGGTCGAGCAGCTTCGCTTCCGCGAGCGAGAACAGCGCTTCGCCTGCCGCGATTGGCGGTGCGTACCGCGCGGCGACGTCTGCCTGGAGCGGCAGATCGAGCGGATCGCAGATGTCCTCGAACCACCACAGATCGAACGGCGCGAGCATGTCGACGGCTCGGTCGACGGTCGTCGCGTCGTACGCGTTCATCGCGTCGACTGCGAGATGCGAAGGCCCTGCCAGCTGCGCGGCCGCGGCGTCGATACGGCGCCGGTCCTGATCGAAATTCGCCCCGCCGATCTTGATCTTCGCGTGCGTGTAGCCGAGATCGACGATCCGTCGCATCTCGTCCGACAGGCGCGCGAGGTCGTCATGCGGGTAGCGGTAGCCGCCACCCGCGTACACGCGCACGCGTGGTGCTGCCGTGCGTTGGAGGCGCTCGGCGAGCAAGCGATGCAGCGGCAGATCGGCGATCTTCGCGGCGGCGTCCCAGATCGCCATGTCGAGCGTGCCGACCGCAACGCAGCGTTCGCCGTGCCCGCCCGGCTTCTCGCCGGCCATCATCGCGCGCCAGGCGCGGAACGGGTCGAGGTTCGTGCCGGCTTCGTCGGCGAGCGTATCGGCGGCGGCGAGCAGACGCGGCGCGAACCGTTCGCGGATCAGGCCGCCCTGCGCGAAGCGGCCGATCGACGCGTAGCCGTAGCCCGTCACCGGGCGGCCGTCGCGCACGACGTCGGTGACGACCGCGACGACGCTCGTCGTCAGGCCGCCGGATGCAATCGCCGGATCGGCATAGCGGGATACGGGAATCGCGCGTTCGTGGACCGCGGTGATACGCATGGTCGGGGCTCCGGAGGGGCGTCCGGCGCAGGCGGGAGGTTCGTGCGCTGCAGCGGAAACGATGGGCGGATCGCTGCATCTTAGGGGTTTGCGTGACAGCGTGCAGAGCCGGCGGCGACCGTTATCGCGTGGTCGTCAGCGCACAACCCGGCGTCGCATTCGTCACGGGTTGCGGTCGGATAGCGGGCGCGGGGCGGGTGCGCGCGCCGAGCCTGTGAGCCCGCTCGGCGCACCGCTTCCGAACCGAGTCAAGTTGGGTCGAGCCGGAATCCTCGGTTGCCGTCCCGGCTTCGGGAACCGGGAAGATGTGTGGCGCGTGGGTTGAGTCGAATCGACCGACCCGTCAGGCAAAGACGAAGTACTTGCGCACCGTCTCCACCACTTCCCACGTGCCCTTCATGCCGGGTTCGATCACGAACACGTCACCAGCTTTCAAGTGCTGCGGCTCTTCGCCTTCCGGCGTGATGATGCAGTAGCCATCGAGGAAGTGGCAGTACTCCCATTTTTCGTAGTTCACCTCGAACTTGCCCGGCGTGCAGATCCAGGTACCCATGATCTTACTGCCGTCCTTCGAGACGTACGCGTTGAGGTTCACGGTGTGCGGATCGCCGCCAATGCGCTTCCACTTGGTCGCGTCAAGGACAGGCGTCGGGCAGGTTTTGCGCAGAACGGTGATGAAATCGGACATGTCGGCTCCAGACTAACGATCGTGTGAGAGGTCTGTCACGTTAGTTCGAAAGCCTTACCCGGGCTTGTATGCTTCCGACGCCGACTCGTCTATTTTCGACATGGGGTTGCTTGCAAGCGTGCCACCCGCACCGTGCCAGTTTCGATACCCGTGGCTAGAATCCCCCGCTTGCCATCCCCGCCCAACTCCCTGTAGGGGTATGCGTTCTGCGGGCATCGTATAATAGCCATTATCTTAGCTTCCCAAGCCCCGGCGCGTTAATCAGAACCACTAATCACGCGCGTTCTAACGTCGTATTTTCTCCCGGTTCCACGAAGAACCACTGTCTATGCGGGATACACGGCTATGCCAGTTTTCGTGCCAGCGCCGACATCAAGAAGCTGATGACCGACTAGCATCGCGAAGTTTCCCGAGACAGTAGATGCATGGACCGATCTACTGTCGCATTCTGGGGCTGATTCTAAGTCGCGATTCATCGAGCTAGGCCTCTTCTGCTCGCGGTCCGCACAGTTAGCCGAAGTACGGTTCACGCGGTCCGGGCCACCGATCGCGCTCTAACTCAAGTGCGAAGTCACGATTGGCAATGCGTCGGACAGAAGACGCTGCAATGAATTGAACCCCAAGCGCCAGTCTCACAACATCAAGCCGGGTCAACTGCGTGCCGTCATACCGACTACTCACGTAATCTGGCAACTTCGAAACAACCGAGGCAATCAACGCGTCATCGCGATGCGGTCGCATTCTCGCCAGCCTCTCTGCCAAAACGGCATGTCGATGGCCAATATCTCGACGCCCAAGCGTTTTCGGATCATCCCCGAGATATACCAAGGTCCCTTTTATCGCTAGCTCCGCCGTCATGCAAATCGGCTGCAGCACTGAGGCGACACTGAACCCACCGACCAAGATATTCGTGACATCTTCGAGATTAGACAGCGCCATCTGCCAGTATTTGGCTGCTGAATTTGACTGCTGCAGTTCATCGAGGCCGTACGTCAAATCGAATAGATCGGCCAGCGCAAAAGCGGTACCAGCAGCAATTGAACTGTCATTTCGACACCACCTAAACCACTCCTCTCGAGAGAAGAATCCCAAACCCTCATCAAGCGAGAACGTCTTCTGTCCATAAACAATCGCAACAACAACCTTGCGCACCCTGTCGATAGACGTCGCAAGCCCAACCCCCATTCCGGGCCAAATCGTATTCACCTCTGGGATGAGTCTCCGATAGGCGGATTCAATCTCCTGAAAATCTCGCCCCCCTAGCACATCGAGAACAGTCCCACTTCCCAGCAAATCCATAGCAGCCCGCATTGGCCGTGCGTGAAATGGAACCCCTACCTCTGCGTAGCACCTATCGAGCCGCAGCAAATCTTCGTCTGTCCACTTAATCATGGGAACCGTTAAAAATGACGCTCTACATCTGCCGCGCCGACATCACCACGGAACCGTGCCGTCCAAATCTGAGTGACTCACCTGCGACATCACTGCAGACGTCTTCGAGATAACTGGCAATAGATCCAACGCCCGTCTAATCGACGCGAGGCGCTTTGCAAGCGCGGCGCCCTCCGCTGCGTGAAATCTACCCAGCATGCTGACGCGACCACCAGCAGAAGGCAATCGCTCTCGAACCCCGACCAGATCCCCATCAGCAAAGAGCGATTCGAGTTTATGGACAGCAGCACGAATCTGTCCGCGCTGCTGCCGAGAAAGACTGGGCTCTCGGTTCACGCCCAATTTCGTGGCTACGATACGTCCACGAGATGTCTGGACGTTGTGTTTCGACCGCTTGGCAGAATAGCCGTGTCGCGCCAGCATCGCATAGACCAGCGCGATCACCTTCTTTTTATCTTCGTGACCGATAGCATCTGGAGACGATAGACAAATGTCGTCAACATAGCGCGAGTACCTGATCCCGAAACGAGCAAGCTCCGCCCTTACAGCCGGCTCCACCCTCCAAAAAACGAGGTTGGCCAAATGTGCGCTCGTGATGCCCCCTTGTGGAAGCACGCCATCTTTCACGCAAAGCGACGTAAGACAGCGAGAAACATCGTCAGAAAACCCGAAGAACTGAGACCAAACTTCATATACCAAGCACTGTCCAGTTGACGGAAAAAAACCCTGAATGTCCTCGCTAATCAATATTTTTGAGTTGCGGTGCAGCAACGCATTGGTGCGATAGTCTTGTCCCTTTATGCTGCCAGTGAGGTAGCGAGGGAACGCCACCCTGTCGAGGATCGACGATTTTATTCGCCGATGTATATCTTTCAACACCGGCTTCGCATCGAAGGTTTCCCTGAACGTCCCATCCGCTTTTCCAACTTTCTCAGCGACCCGATAGAGGGACGATGCCCTCGCAGCAACCGCAAGGAGATGCGCGCTCGTCACACCGAGCGCACGTGACAGTGCCGCCATGCTTTCTATAGGAGCCGCGGCATATCTAGGAACCTCGATTTGGTTCATAAGTATCACTTAGCATCTCCAATGCAGCTCGGGCAAGCTGACCGGAGAGCTCTTTATCCATACCAGCAAGCTCATCTCGATCGGATCCCAAAAAAAACAGAATCTCGGTAGGTATGCGCAACGCTCCGGCAATGCTCTTCAACGTAGATAGCGAGGGATCTCTCTGATTGCTTTCGAGCATAGAGAGATAGGAGATCGAGCAACCCGCAAGTCCAGCTAATTCAGCCTGTGACAACGACCTACGAGTCCGACACATCTTAATAGCCTGACCCATATTCATAGTACCCACCAATATCAACTGTGGGGCTTGCTGTGACTTGGCTTAACGCCAGTGATCCATAAGATCAGTGATGTTGGTCACGATCCTCAGGACCGCTGCGAAGATGCGCAAAGCTCGGTCTTCGAGCTCTACACGCCGAACAGCTTCGCGGCGCTCGCACTGCTGCCTCAGCAGTTCGAGTACATCATCGAGTTCCGCCAGTACACCAGCATCGAGTTGGCTGTGATAGGTTTCGCGCAGCTTTTCGAGCGTTGCGATTGCTACCGCTAAAGCATCTTTCTGCATTTTGCAGCTCCTAGAACGCGGCGCCACCGCCGCTGTCCCATTTCGGCGTAGCCCAGCGTCCCTCACGGCAAATGAATCGAAAGGAGCCAACTCGATGCGCAAGCCCAACACCAGTCCCTTCGGCTAGAGGAAGTCCCGCCTGCCGTCCCACCTCGGAACGACGGCTCGGCTTCCTCGACGCAGCCGTCCCCGGCCGCGCACCGATACCTCTCTAACCCTGGACGCTAGAGCTACCCATTCCGCACCCTGCCGAATGGGTCAACGCACAACTGATTCCTCGACGTGATAGGAGAAATGCTATTGCTCACCTAGGCGATACGCCTAGCCTGCCCAAACAGTAGACCATGAAGCATTCTCGTACGCAAGCGAAATATTCACCGCCAGTGAAATTTAGAGCGGCATGCGTAAATTCGAAGTTAGTAAAAAGGGTTCGATCAAGCCCTTTCCTTACTCACTGATTCCGTCGGATCACTACTTGCCGATGGGCGTGCTTGTCTTTGATCATCTGGTAGCAGGGCTCGCACCGGCCTTCGTCAGCTTCACCTCGGCGATGAACTTTTCGATGATGTCCTTCCGGGTCACATCCTTGACGGTTCGCATCCGCTTGTAGATGTCGATCGCCAGTTCCATTTTCGTCGGCGCGGCCGCCGTCGCTTGTGCCGCCTTCGCTGCGGTATCGTTCCCCGTCGAGTTCGAGTCCGCGTCTTGCTTCTGGTCAACAACAACCGGCTTGCCAGCTTTCTCGTCCTTGCCCGTTACACCTTGTTTCTGATCGACCATGATCGCACTCCGTTCGTTGAAAGTGCGCCCAGGGTCCGGCAGATCGACCTTCGAGGCAACGGCGCCGAGCAATCACGACCGACACGACAGCCACCAGCACGAAATCCGATGAGGTACAGTGACAGTTTTCACGTCACCCTCGTCTACACCCCTCCTATCCCCTTGATCTTCCGGGGATCTCAGAATCAGGTCATCAGCTTTGTAGTCCCTGCGAGTTAGCCAAAACCACTATTTCACGCGCGCTCTCGCGTCACGCTTTCTCTCAGCGCCACGAAGAGCCACTGTTCACACGAGGTTCACGACAATGCCGACTCCCACGTCAGCAACAATCTTAAAAAGCTGATTGCGCAGATCGATATTTCGCAGGGTACAAACTAGATTAGCCACACGAACACACTCATCAGGAGCAAACATCCACCGAAGATGAGCGCGGCCAGAAGCGGTTGGTCAACAACGTTCTGTACAAAATTAGCCACATTCGACGCGATCCCGAAGTGAACCTTGCCCTCACGGATTTCCCCTACCCCGTCGGGGAAGCTGATATTCACCGGTGCACTGGCACTAACCGCATCCTTTCCCAAATAAACGTACGTAAGTACCACGCTGGAACCAGGCCTGATGGAGCCAAGATTGATGGTCCGCGTTGCGGTAGTGTTATCAACCCGACTCCGATTAGCGATCCAGAAAGCCGGAGCAGCCTCAAGATCTACCTTGACGTCGACGGCCTCTTTACTTCCATCATTAGCCACCTGGCAGTACTCCGTGTCTTGAATCCGGTAGTCGCGATAATCCACCGAATGACCACCAATCAACATAGTTAAGGGAACGCGGCGAGCGTTCAGTGCCGCGTTCACTGGACCTCCCCCACCATCTTGACAAACAGATCCAATTTTTTCGTTCAGCTCCACATCAGCAACGACAAGCGACTGACACTGCTTACGCTCCCCGTCCAACGCCCCAATTAGGCCGGAATCTAGTTCGAACACCGTTGGCGGATAGTTAGTGCAGTACGCGTGTAACTTCGCGCCCTGGGGGAAGAACTGCGGGATCAATTGCAAGGCGGGAACCACCACGGCGAGAATTGCCAGCCACCGACTCAATGAAGAATTACTAGCTTGATCAGCATTACCCATCTGGAAGGAATCCGAGCTATCGACCCTAGTGTTAACGACCAGCTACCGGAATCTCTTGAGCCGGCTTGTGGGTCGCCGGCGCTAGCTGATGGAAATCACTTTTTGCCCATCGGTTCGTGCTTGTTCTTGATCGTCTGGTAGTACGTCCTCGCACCGGCCTTCGTCAGCTTCACTTCAGTGATGAGTTTCTCGATGATGTCCGCCCGGATCACGTCCTTCAACGGAGGGTGCGAGCCGCATATCGTCGACAAGACCTTGACCGCCGAACAGATCGAATACCTCGAGGACTCAGCGAGACGCACGGGGCAATGACAAGCAAGACGGCGGCAATCAGAACGTGAACAACTTCGTCCGCTCGTCCCTGTACGTCACCGAAGATCATTGCCCCGCATTCGTGGCAGAAAACAGGCTGCCCCTCTCCACGCTCGCGAGCGGAATCGCGGGCACTGCCCGCACCACTCCGACCTGAGCCTGTGAAGGTCCCGCTTATATCACCCGCGCGGAACCTGCACGCAAGCCCTCAGCGAAGCATATCGTGCGGTCGAAGCCCCTCCGTGACCGCACCGATTATGTCGGGATGTTCGATAGTCGTTGCGTTCGGAAGGTAGCTTCCTTCTCATACTCGGCAGCCGTCGTCCGTGATCTCGACACGGGTCGCGCCGAAGGCGAGAACTCATCGCCCGCACATCGACGCGGAAAGCCTCCAACGACGAATTCCGGCCAGTCGCTGACGACCGTCGCAGCGACGCCACCGGTCCAGCATCGAGCCATGCCAGTTCCGCTGCCACCGCCCGAAACCACCCGCTTGCCATCCCCACCCAAACCCCTGTACAATCACCCGTTCTGCGGGCGTCGTATAATGGCCATTACCTCAGCTTCCCAAGCTGATGACGTGGGTTCGATTCCCATCGCCCGCTCCACTTTCCGGCTGCACAACAGCCTGCGCATGAGCCGCCTCGTCGAAGGCGGCTTTTTTGTACCATGCGCCGAATCGCCCGGCAGCATTGCTGCGCAACGGGCCCTCGCCCGAACCGAGCCTTTCTCTGTACCGATGATGCACGACGATCCGAACGAAGCCGGCCTGCCGCCGCACGACGACGCCATTCCCGACGAAGCCGACCAAGCTGCCGAAGGCGCCGACGAAGTCAACCCGCTGCACCACCGCCGCATCCGCAGCTTCGTGACGCGTGCCGGCCGCGTGTCGACCGGCCAGCGCCGCGCGCTCGACGAATTCGGTCCGCGCTTCGTGGTCCCGTATGCGCCGGAGATGCCCGACTGGGACGCGATCTTCGGCCGCAGCGCGCCGCGCATCCTCGAGATCGGTTTCGGGATGGGCGCGTCGACCGCGGAAATCGCCGCGCACCGCCCGGGTGACGACTTCCTCGGCGTCGAGGTGCACGAGCCGGGCGTCGGCGCGCTGCTGAAGCTGATCGGCGAGCAGGGTCTGTCGAACATCCGCATCATCCAGCACGACGCGGTCGAGGTGCTCGAGCACATGATCGCGCCGGCAAGCCTCGACGGCGTGCACATCTTCTTCCCCGATCCGTGGCACAAGGCGCGTCACCACAAGCGTCGGCTGATCCAGTCGCCGCTCGTCGCGCATCTCGCGTCGCGCCTGAAGCCCGGCGCGTACCTGCACTGCGCGACCGACTGGCAGAACTACGCGGAGCAGATGCTGGAAGTGCTCAGCGCAGAACCGACGCTCGAAAACACCGCTGCCGATTACGCACCGCGCCCGAACTACCGCCCGGTGACGAAATTCGAACGGCGCGGGTTGCGACTCGGCCACGGCGTGTGGGACCTGGTGTTCCGCAAGCGAGCAGACTAAGCGCGCCCCCGCCCCGCGCAGAATAAAGAAAGCCCGACTGGCATCTCACGCCGGTCGGGCTTTTTTCATGGAGCGGCGCATCGACCGCTCGCCAACCTCACGCCCAGTTCAGCCACCCGCTGTAACCCACCAGCAGCACAAACAACCCGAACGCGATCCGGTACCACGCAAACACCGTGAAATCGTGCGTCGCGACGTAGCGCAGCAGCCAGCGCACGCACACGAACGCGCTGACGAACGCCGCGACGAGCCCGAGCGCGAACAAGCCGAGCGAATCGACGGTGAACGCCTGCCAGTCCTTCACGGTTTCATAGAGCGTCGCGCCGAAGATGATCGGGATCGCGAGAAAGAACGAGAATTCGGTGGCCACGCGGCGGTCGAGACCGAACAGCATCCCGCCGATGATCGTCGAGCCCGAGCGCGACATGCCGGGCACCAGCGCGAAGCACTGCGCGATACCGACCTTGAGCGCGTCGAGCGGCGTCAGCGCATCGACCGACATCACGCGCGGCGGCTCGCTGCGTTCGCGCTGCCGCGCCTCGGCCCACAGGATGATCGCGCCGCCCACGACGAGCGCGAATGCGACCGGGACCGGCGAGAACAGCACGGCCTTGATCTTCTTCTCGAACAGGAGGCCGAGCGCGATCGCGGGAATCGTCGCGATCACGACGTTCAGCGTGAAGCGTTGCGCATCCGGCCGGCTCGGCAGCCCCGACACGACGGACACGATCCGCTGCCGGTATTCCCAGCAGACCGCGAGGATCGCGCCGAACTGGATCACGACGTCGAACGTCTTCGCGTGCGAATCGTTGAAATTCAGGAAGCTGCCCGCGACGATCAGGTGACCGGTGCTCGACACCGGCAGGAATTCCGTCAGCCCCTCGACGACGCCGAGGATCAATGCCTTGCAGATCAGGATCCAGTCCATCCGTGGCCCAACTCCGAAATGGTCGAAAGAAAAGGCCACTCTTGCGCGCGCGGCCCGCCCGGCCGTGCGCGCCCCGTCGTCACTTTTCGACGATCGCCACGCGTATGCCGTTTGTAAGGATCGTAATTGTACCGGGTTCGTAGTTCACCCCGGCAAATTGCAGTTGTTCCGGCTTGAACGTGTAGATCGGATAGTTGGTCAGCAACTGCGTCGCGAGCAGCCCGGCGGCCGCGCCGACCTGCTGCGCGTACATCTGCGCGTCGCCGTCGAGCACGAGGCTGTCGACGGCCGGCGCCTTCAGCACGACCGAGCGGCTCGGCGCGTCGTACGCGAGCTGGCCCGACACGGTGAACTTGCCGCTGACGGGCCCGCGCAGGAACGGACTCGCGAAATGGGCGTCGAGCTGCACGGCCACGCGGTTCTGGTCGGGCAGCAGGTTGACGGCCGGGTTCGCGAGCGACACGTCGACGACCTGCGCGACCGTCTTCTGGTAAGGGAACTTGCGCGCGACAGCCTTCTGCACGTCGCCGCGCGAGAACGTGTAGTGATCGGGGATGAACGGAAACGTCGACGCGCACGCGGCAAGCGATACGCACACGCCGACGGCGCCGACAGCGGCAGCGAGAAAACGGCGCCGGCCGGGCGCGCGAGGGACGGTCATGCTGATTTCTCTCCTGGATGCGCCGGCCGCGTCGCGGCCTCGAGGCGCGTGAGCCACGCGAGCGCGTCGTCGCGCGACGCGCCGCACATGTCGGCGGACGGCTGCAGCCCGGAGCAGCACGCGGGGCGCTCGGGCCGGCCGAAGATCATGCAGCGCAGGTCGTCGCCGAGCTGCACGCAGCGCACGCCGGCCGGCTTGCCGTCGGGCATGCCCGGAATCGGGCTGGAAATCGACGGGGCGATGCAGCACGCGCCGCAGCCCTCGCGGCACGCATGCGGCGGCGGGGTTTCCGCGGGCACCGGGCGGACAGGCATTTCGACGGACACTCGGCTCTCTCGACGAACAACGAAAAACGGTGCGGCAACCGGACGCGGCGTCCGGCAGCCCCACCCCGCATTGTGCCATCGCCGGCTGCGACGTTATTACACAATGCGGCCCGATCGCGCGTTCATATACTCGAAAGCATCTAAAAAAGCGCGAGACCGTCATGCATTCTGGTTCTGCCGACACGATGTTCCGTCCCGATTTGCTTGCGAAATACGGCGCGAACGGGCCGCGCTATACGTCGTACCCTACCGCGCTGCAATTCCGCGACGATTTCGATCCGGCCGACTACGTCCGCGCGGCGGGCGACCCCGGCGCGTCGTCGAGCGACCTGTCGCTGTACTTCCACATCCCGTTCTGCAACACCGCGTGCTTCTACTGCGGCTGCAACAAGATCGCGACCAACAACCGCCGCCGCGCGCGCCCGTATCTCGACCAGCTCAAGCGCGAGATGGCGCTGCAGGCCGCGCTGTTCGATCCGTCCCGCCCCGTCACGCAACTGCACTGGGGCGGCGGCACGCCGACCTTCCTGTCCGACGACGAAACGGCTGAGCTGATGGCGGCCACGCGCGAGCATTTCGCGCTCGCGCCGGACACCGACGCCGAGTTCTCGATCGAGATCGATCCACGCACGGTCACGCCGGCGACGCTCGTCCACCTGCGCACGATCGGCTTCAACCGGCTGAGCCTCGGCGTGCAGGATTTCGACCCGGTCGTGCAGCAGGCGATCAACCGCATCCAGCCGCTCTCGATGACCGCCGACCTGCTCGCCGCCGCGCGCGCGACGGGCTTCCATTCGGTGAGCGTCGACCTGATCTACGGGCTGCCGCACCAGACGGTCGCGGTGTTCGCGCGCACGCTCGATACGATCATCGAACTCGCGCCCGACCGCCTGTCGGTGTTCGGCTACGCGCACATGCCGCACCTGTTCAAAATGCAGCGGCAGATCGACGATGCAGCGCTGCCGCCGCCGGAAACGCGCATCGCGCTGCTCGGCCTCGCGATCGACATGCTGACGTCGGCCGGCTACGTGTACATCGGGATGGACCACTTCGCGCGGCCGTCCGACGAGCTGGTGCGCGCGCAGCGCAACGGCACGCTGCAGCGCAATTTCCAGGGCTACAGCACGCGCGCGGATACCGACCTGCTCGGCTTCGGCGTGTCGTCGATCGGCAAGGTCGGCGACGTCTACGCGCAAAACGCGAAGGACCTGCCCGCGTACGGCGCCGCGCTCGACGCGGGCCGGCTGCCGATCGCGCGCGGCGTACGGCTCACGCCGGACGACCGGCTGCGCCGCGACGTGATCACGCAACTGATGTGCAACCTCGCGCTACCGTTCTCGCATGTCGAGGCCGCGCACGGCATCCGCTTCGCCGATCATTTCGCGCGCGAGCTCGATGCGCTGCGCCCGTTCGAGCGCGACGGGCTGCTGACGATCGCAGGCGACCGGCTGACGATCCATCCGGCCGGCCGGATGGTCGTGCGCAACATCGCGATGGCGTTCGACGCGTACCTCGGCCAGACGCCGCGGCAGCGCTACTCGCGCACGGTTTGAGGCCGGTTCGCACGGCAACGGGCGGTCGCGGGCCGCACGCGGTCGGCCGGTTTGATAGAGTGTGAGGCTTACATCCGCTTCGCCAGCCCCCCAAGATGCGCACCACCAAAGCGACCCACGCGGTCGAACGCCTGAAGACCCGCTCCGGCAACCCGCACTTCGCGGCCGTCGCGATGGCGGGCGGCCTGTTCTATCTCGTCGACCGCTCGGGCGGCACCGCCGAGAAGCGCTGCGAGCCGCTGCCGCTCGACGAATTCGTCAAGTTCGTCGACGAATTCGGCCCCAAAAAGCCGCGCAAGGCGAGCAAGCTCGACCTCGCGTTCGAGGCGCAGATCAAGAAGAGCAAGGGGTAATGGTCTGTTGCAGGCCGCCTGAAGGCTTCCCAGCCGTGCCGTTTGGTACAATCACGAAGTTTCTCTATCCCCGCTGATGGCCCATCAGGCTGCGTGACCACACCATGAATATCGAAAACGCGCGTTTCAACATGATCGAACAGCAGATCCGTCCGTGGGACGTGCTGGATCTGGATGTCCTGGGCCTGCTGTCGATCGTCAAGCGTGAAAACTACGTGCCGGCCGAATACCGCGATCTCGCGTTCGCCGATCTCGAACTGCCGCTGCCCGGCGGCGCCAGCAAGATGCTGTTCCCGCGCGTCGAAGCGCGCGTGCTGCAGGAACTGACGGTCAAGAAGCACGAAAACGTGCTCGTGATCGGCGCGGGCTCGGGCTACCTGGCCGCGCTGTTCGCGCATCGCGCGCAGCACGTGACGGCCGTCGAGATCGATCCGACGATCGCGAAGTTCGCGGAAGACAACCTGCGCAACGACGGCGTGACCAACGCCGAAGTCGTGCTCGGCGACGGTTCGCGCGGCTGGGCCGCGAAGGCGCCGTACGACGTGATCTGCGTCTCGGGCGGCCTGCCGGTCGTGCCGCAGGAAATGCTCGAGCAGCTGAAGATCGGCGGCCGCCTGTCGGCGTTCGTCGGCGGCCGTCCGGTGATGAAGGCGCAGATCATCACGCGCATCGACGACAAGCAGTACCGCGTCGCCGACGTGTTCGAAACGTACATCGACCACTTGGTCAACGCGATCGAGCCGTCGCGCTTCAAGTTCTGAGCGGCGGAGCCTCCATGCAGATCCTGACGCCCGCGATGCTCGCGGAATGGCTCGGCGACACGGCGCGCCCCGCGCCGGTCGTGCTCGACGTGCGCGAGCCGTGGGAAATCGCGACCGCGCAGATCGCCGGCAGCGTGGCGATTCCGATGCAGCAGATTCCCGCGCGCAGCGAAGAACTCGACGACGAAGCGGAAATCGTCTGCGTGTGCCATCACGGAATGCGCAGTGCGCAGGTCGCGATGTTCCTCGAATCGCGCGGCTTCACCAAGCTGTACAACCTGCAGGGCGGGATCGACGCGTGGTCGCGCGACGTCGATCCGTCCGTGCCGCGCTACTGATCGATCCTTCCGGCGGCGCATCATGCGTCGCCGCGCCACCCGGCCCTGCCGCCGGCCGCACCGATCCGCCGAACGGGCGCGCACCGCGCGCCCGTTTCTCTTTCCCCTCCCTGTTCCGTCATTTCTCGCGTTTCGACGCCGCAGCGCCGCCGTGCACCATTTGCGCCCGTGCGTCTGCACCGCAACGGACCGCGCATGCTGCACGGCGCGTCATCCGCACCGCCCCGATGCCCGACGATGGCCCGCGCAGGCACGCCGGGCGTGCACCCGCGCGACTGGCACATGCCTTGCGTTACACGATGGCCGGCGCCGCCACGGCGCACGCACATCCAACACGACAAGGGGATCTCGATGAAACGTCGCAGTCTGTTGAAGTTCGGTTCGATGGCCGGCGCGCTCGCGCTGGCGGGCAAGAGCCCGTTCGCGCACGCGGCCGACGCGGGCACCGGCCCGATCAAGGTCGGTGTCCTGCATTCGCTGTCGGGCACGATGGCGATCTCGGAGACGTCGCTGAAGGACACCGCGCTGATGACGATCGCCGACATCAACAAGAGCGGCGGCGTGCTGGGCCGCAAGATCGAACCGGTGGTGGTCGATCCCGCGTCGAACTGGCCGCTGTTCGCCGAGAAGGCGCGCCAGCTGCTCACGCAGGACAAGGTCGCGTGCGTGTTCGGCTGCTGGACGTCGGTGTCGCGCAAGTCCGTGCTGCCGGTGTTCGAGGAGCTGAACGGGCTGCTCTACTACCCGGTGCAGTATGAAGGCGAGGAAATGTCGCGCAACGTGTTCTACACGGGCGCCGCGCCGAACCAGCAGGCGATTCCGGCCGTCGAGTACCTGATGAGCGCGGAAGGCGGCGGCGCGAAGCGCTTCTTCCTGCTCGGCACCGACTACGTGTATCCGCGCACGACCAACAAGATCCTGCGCGCGTTCCTGAAATCGAAGGGCGTGAAGGACGCCGACATTCAGGAGGTCTACACGCCGTTCGGCCACAGCGATTACCAGACCATCGTCGCGAACATCAAGACCTTCTCGCAGGGCGGCAAGACGACCGTGGTCTCGACGATCAACGGCGACTCGAACGTGCCGTTCTACAAGGAGCTCGGCAACCAGGGTATCAAGGCGACCGACGTGCCGGTCGTCGCGTTCTCGGTCGGCGAGGAAGAGCTGCGCGGGATCGATACGAAGCCGCTCGTCGGCCACCTCGCCGCGTGGAACTACTTCATGTCGGTGAAGAACCCGACCAACACGAAGTTCAAGGACCAGTTCGCCGCGTGGGTGAAGGCGAACAACCTGCCGGGCGGCGCGAAGCGCGTGACCAACGATCCGATGGAAGCGACCTACGTCGGCATTCACATGTGGAAGCAGGCCGTCGAGAAGGCGAAGAGCACCGACGTCGACAAGGTGCGCGTCGCGATGATCGGCCAGACGGTTGCCGCGCCGTCGGGCTTCACGCTCGCGATGGACGGCAACCATCACCTGCACAAGCCGGTGATGATCGGTGAGATCCGCGGCGACGGGCAGTTCAACGTCGTGTGGAAGACCAAGACGGCCGTGCGTGCGCAGCCGTGGAGCCCGTTCATCGCGGGCAACCAGGGCAAGCCGGACGTCGTCAGCTCGATTCCGGCGTTCCTGCGCCGGCAGCGCGCGGCGCTGGCCTGATGCCGTGCGGCACGTCGCGCTTCATGTGCGACGTGCCGCCCGCTCGCCCGCCCGCTGCCGATGCGCCGACCGCGCTTGCCGCGACCCATCGCCGGCGCCACGCCGCACCGCTCCCCTTTCCCACGCCCGACAGGATTCCCCGATGCCTACACGCTTTCGCCGAGCCGCCCGCGCGATCGTGGCATGCGCCGCCCTCGCGGGCCTGCTGCCGCACGCCGCGTTCGCGCTGACGGCGGCCGACACCGCCGCGCTCGCCGGCGACGACTTCGACGCGAAGACGGCCGCGATCGAACGGCTCGCCGCCGACACCGATCCGCGCGCCGTTGCGGTACTCAACGCGCTGTCGAGCGGCGATGCGCTCGCGACCGGCGACGGCCACCTGCTGATCCAGTCCGGCGATACCGCGCACGACGCGCTCACGCAGGCCGCGACGCCGGCCGGCGACGCGCAGCCGGTGATGCTGAACAACCTGCTGCGCACGAAGATCACCGGCGCGCTGTCGGGCCTCGCGCTCGCGTCGCCCGACGTGGCCGCGCGCCGCGACGCGATCGACGCGCTGCTGAAGTCGCCCGACCCGGCGCTCAAGCCGATGATCGACCGCGCCCGCGCAAAGGAAACCGATCCGACGCTGAAACGCCGCCTCGATGCGCTGTGGGCGATCGCCGCGCTGCACGATCCCGATCCGGCGAAGCGTCTCGAAGCCGTGCAGGTGGTGGCCGCGCGCAGCGACCTCGACATGATCGAACAACTGCGCCCGCTCGTCGCGAAAAACGCGGACGGCAGCTACGCGGAACCCGACGCGCGCGTGCGCGACGCCGCGCAACACGGGCTCGATACGTTGCACGCGCTGCAGCGCCGCGGCGAAATCGTCGGCACGTTGTTCGCGGGCCTGTCGCTCGGCAGCGTGCTGCTGCTCGCCGCGCTCGGCCTCGCGATCACGTACGGGCTGATCGGCGTGATCAACATGGCGCACGGCGAATTCCTGATGATCGGTGCCTACGCAACCTATGTCGTGCAGACGCTGATCCAGCGCTACGCGCCCGGCGCATTCGACTGGTATCCGCTCGTCGCCGTGCCCGTGTCGTTCGCGGTGGCCGCGCTCGTCGGCATCGTGCTCGAACGGCTCGTGCTGCGGCACCTGTACGGCCGCCCGCTCGAAACGCTGCTCGCGACCTTCGGCGTGAGCCTGATCCTGACCCAGGCCACGCGCATGCTGTTCGGCGCGCAGAACGTGCAGGTCGTGAACCCGTCGTGGATGAGCGGCGGCGTGACGGTGATGCAGAACCTGATCCTGCCGTACAACCGGCTCGCGATCCTCGCGTTCGCGCTCGCGGTGGTGTTCGTCGCGTGGGCCGTGCTGACGAAGACGCGGCTCGGCCTGTTCGTGCGCGCGGTCACGCAGAACCGCCGGATGGCCGCCTGCGTCGGCGTGAAGACCGCCCGCGTCGACGCGTATGCGTTCGCATTCGGCGCGGGCATCGCGGGCCTCGGCGGCTGCGCGCTGTCGCAGATCGGCAACGTGGGCCCCGATCTCGGCCAGAACTACATCATCGATTCGTTCATGGCCGTCGTGCTCGGCGGCGTCGGCCAGATCGCCGGCACGGTGCTCGGCGGCTTCGGGCTCGGCCTCGCGAGCAAGGCGATCGAACCGTTCTGGGGCGCCGTGCTCGCGAAGATCGCGGTGCTCGTGATGATCGTGCTGTTCATCCAGAAACGCCCGCAGGGGATGTTCGCCCCGAAGGGCCGGAGCGCGGAGGCTTGACGTGACTTCATACACCGATTCGATGTCGAACCCGGTCGCCGACGCGTCGAAGCCCGCTGCCGCCGCGCGCGTGGCGGACGGCTTCGCGCTCGGCCTGCCGCCCCGCCCCGCGCTGCTGTCGCGCCGTGCGTGGCTCGCGCTCGTCGCGCTGTGCGTGGCGATCGGCATCGGCGTGCCGCTCGCCGCGCTGGTTGCGCCCGAAGCCAGCGCGTTCCATCTGTCCGCGTACACGATGACGCTCGCCGGCAAGCTGATGTGCTACGCGATCGCCGCGCTCGCGCTCGATCTCGTGTGGGGCTACTGCGGCATCCTGAGCCTCGGCCACGGCCTGTTCTTCGCGCTCGGCGGCTATGCGATCGGCATGTACCTGATGCGCGAGATCGGCCGCGACGGCAAGTACGGCAGCGACCTGCCCGACTTCATGGTGTTTCTCGACTGGCACCAGTTGCCGTGGTACTGGAGCGGCACGCAGCATCTCGCGTGGGCGCTCGCGCTGGTCGTGCTCGTGCCGGCCGTGCTCGCGTGGGTGTTCGGCTTCTTCACGTTCCGCTCGCGCGTGAAGGGCGTGTACCTGTCGATCATCACGCAGGCCATGACGTTCGCCGCGATGCTGCTGTTCTATCGCAACGAGACGGGCTTCGGCGGCAACAACGGCTTCACCGATTTCAAGCGCATCGCCGGCTTCGCGATCACGTCGCCGGGCACGCGCACGGTGCTGTTGCTGCTGACGTTCGCGACCCTCGTGCTCGCGTTCATCGCCGCGCGCGCGATCGTCACGAGCAAGCTCGGGCGCGTGGTGACCGCGGTGCGCGACGGCGAGACGCGGCTGATGTTCCTCGGCTACAGCCCGCTCGCGTACAAGCTGTTCGTGTGGACCGTGTCGGCCGTGCTGTGCGGCATCGCCGGCGCGCTGTACGTGCCGCAGGTCGGCATCATCAATCCCGGCGAGATGTCGCCCGGCAACTCGATCGAAATGGCGATCTGGGTCGCGGTGGGCGGGCGCGGCACGCTGATCGGGCCGATCGTCGGCGCGTTCGCGGTGAACGGCGCGAAGAGTTTCTTCACCGCGTACTTCGCCGAATACTGGCTGTTCTTCCTCGGCCTGATCTTCGTGCTCGTGCCGCTCCTGCTGCCGCGCGGAATCATGGGCCTCGTCGAAACCGTGCTCGCGAAGGGGAAACGCGCATGAACGGAACGGCTCTCTACCAGTTCACGCCGCCGCCCGAGGACGAGCTGCTGGCCGTCAGCGGCAGCGCGTCGATGGGGCGCGTCGTGCCGGACGGCATCGATACGTCGCACGGCACGATCCTCTATCTGGAGGATATCGAGGTGAGCTTCGACGGCTTTCGCGCGCTGAAGAAGCTGTCGCTCGCGATCGACGCGGGCGAGCTGCGCTGCGTGATCGGCCCGAACGGCGCGGGCAAGACGACGATGATGGACGTGATCACCGGCAAGACGCGGCCCGATGCGGGCAAGGTGTTTCTCGGCCAGACGATCGACCTCGCGCGGATGAACGAGCCCGAGATCGCGCGAGCGGGCATCGGCCGCAAGTTCCAGAAGCCGACCGTGTTCGAACAGCATCCGGTGTGGGAAAACCTCGAACTCGCGATGCAGACCGACAAGGGCTGGCTCGCGTCGCTGCGCGCGCGGCTCGACCGCACCGCGCAGGGAAAGATCGAGGAGACGCTCGCACTGATCGGCCTCGAAAGCCAAGCGTATCGCGCGGCCGGCGAGCTATCGCACGGGCAGAAGCAGCGGCTCGAGATCGGCATGCTGCTGATGCAGCGCCCCGCGCTGCTGCTGCTCGACGAGCCGGCGGCCGGGATGACCGACCACGAGACGATGGAACTCGCCGAGCTGCTGAACACGCTGCGCGGCACCTGCTCGATGATGGTCGTCGAGCACGACATGGAGTTCGTCGCGGCGCTCGCGGGCGACACGGGACGCGTGACGGTGATGGCCGAAGGCGCGGTGCTCGCGCACGGCACGCTCGACCAGGTCAAGCGCGACGACGCGGTGATCGAGTCTTACCTCGGACGATGATGCGATGCTGAAAATCGAAGCGCTGAACCAGTACTACGGCGGCAGCCATATCCTGCGCAACGTGAACCTCGTCGCCGACGACGGCAAGCTGACCGTGCTGCTCGGCCGCAACGGCGTCGGCAAGAGCACGCTGCTGCGCTGCCTGATGGGCGTCGTCGCCGCGAAAAGCGGCAGCGTGTCGTGGCGCGGCGCCGCGATCGGCGCACTGCCGCCGTATGCGCGTGTGGCGGCCGGGCTCGCGTACGTGCCGCAGGGCCGCGACATCTTTCCGCGGCTCACCGTCGAGGAAAACCTGCTCGTCGGCGCGGCGAGCCGCAAGGCGCCGTCGAAAGTACCCGACCGCATCTACGACCTGTTCCCGGTACTGAAGGACATGCGCGCGCGGCGCGGCGGCGACCTGTCGGGCGGCCAGCAGCAGCAGCTCGCGATCGGCCGCGCGCTGATGAGCGAGCCGCAGTTGCTGATCCTCGACGAGCCGACCGAGGGCATCCAGCCGTCGATCATCCAGGACATCGGCCGCACGCTGCGCCAGCTCGTCGACGAATCGAACATGACCGTGCTGCTCGTCGAACAGTATTACGATTTCGCGCGATCGATCGCCGATCGATATTGGGTGATGAGCCGCGGCGAGATCGTCGCGGGGGGTGACGCGCGGGACATGGAGACGCATGGCGTACGGGAGTTGATCGCGGTGTGACGGGCGGCACCGCGGTAGGCACGGCGGCGCGCGGCGGCTGACACGTACGGCCGGCGCGCGGAACGCCCGCACGCAGCGCTTTCAACGCACGCGGCATCTGCATTATTGTTCCGGTAGCATCCACGTTCTTCGCACCCGCTTCCTCGTTTCCCGTTCGCCGCCGATGTCCGCCCCCGATTCGCATGCCCCGCTGTCCCGCCCCGCCGTCGCCAAGTCGTGGCGCGGCCGCCTCGAACTCGGCTTCGAGCGGCACGGCGCGCGCACGACGCTCGCGCACCGGCTGCACGACGGCCCGCTGCGCGTCCAGCGGCCGCTGTACCCGGAAGGCGACGCGATCTGCCATGCGGTGATCGTGCACCCGCCGGGCGGCGTCGCGGGCGGCGACCGGCTCGACATCGACATCGCGCTCGGCGACGGCACGCACGCGGTACTGACGACGCCCGGCGCGACCAAGTGGTACAAGTCGAACGGCCTCGATGCGACGCAGCGCATCGGCATCGCGGTCGGCGCGCACGCGAAGCTCGACTGGCTACCGCAGAACAACCTGTTCTTCGACGCGGCGCACGCGGCGCTCGACTTCACGGTGACGCTCGGCGAAGAGGCAAGCGCGATCGGCTGGGACGCGACGCAGCTTGGCCGCCAGGCGGCCGGCGAAACGTGGTCGGCGGGCCGCATCGCATCGACCTCGGCGCTCGTCGATGCCGACGGCCGGCCGCTCTGGACCGAGCGCGCGCTGCTCGACGCGCGCGACCCGCTGCGCGGCGCGCTGCAGGGCCTCGCCGGCTTTCCTGCCTACGGCACGCTGTGGGCGGCCGGCGCCGCATGCGACGCCGCGCTCGCCGAAGCGCTCGCTGCGCGCATGCCGTTCGACGACACGCTCCGGGCGGCCGCCACCTGCGTGACACCAGGCGTCGTGCTGGTGCGCGCGATGTCGACGTCGATGGAAGCGTTGCAGCGCCACTTCACCGACTGCTGGCTCCACTTGCGCCCCATCGTGCACGACGTCGATGCGCGGCCGCTGCGTCTCTGGCAAACCTGAACGCGCACGAGTCACGCACCGTTTCGGCGCAACGCCACCACACGCGGCGCACACTCCGCACGCATCACGCACCACGAACGCGCATGGCGGCACGTCGGATGCACATGGCACGCACCTTGCTGCTTACATAAGCGATACACGACGCACGCAAAACAGCGCGGTGCTACGATGATCCGCACCCCTGCCCGGTCGCATGCGCACCGATAAAAATTACGTTTTCCTGAACGCCTGCCTTCATGAAACTGACTCCCCGCGAAAAGGACAAGCTGCTGATCTTCACGGCGGCGCTGCTCGCCGAACGCCGCCGCGCGCGCGGCCTGAAGCTCAACTATCCGGAGGCGGTGGCCTTCATCACCGCGGCGCTGATGGAAGCCGCGCGCGACGGCAAGACGGTAGCCGAGGTGATGCACTACGGCACGACGCTGCTCACGCGCGACGACGTGATGGACGGCGTGCCGGAAATGATTCCCGACATCCAGGTCGAGGCGACCTTCCCCGACGGCACGAAGCTCGTGACCGTCCACCACCCGATTCCGTGAGGCCCCGCATGATCCCCGGCGAAATCCTCACCGACGACGGCGAACACGAACTGAACGCGGGCCGCGCGACGCTGTCGCTCGTCGTCGCGAACACCGGCGACCGCCCGGTGCAGGTCGGCTCGCACTACCACTTCTTCGAAGTCAACGACGCGCTGTCGTTCGACCGCGCGGCCGCGCGCGGCTTCCGGCTCAACATCGCGGCCGGCACGGCCGTACGCTTCGAGCCGGGCCAGACGCGCACCGTCGAGCTCGTCGCGCTGGCCGGCGAGCGCGCCGTCTACGGTTTTCAGGGCAAGGTGATGGGGCCGCTGTAAGCCGCGCCCCGCTCTTCAGGAACAACACATGACACTACGCTTGAGCCGCCGCGCGTACGCGGAAATGTTCGGGCCGACGACGGGCGACCGCGTCCGGCTCGCCGATACCGAACTGCTGATCGAGATCGAACGCGACTTCACCACGTACGGCGAGGAAGTGAAATTCGGCGGCGGGAAGGTGATCCGCGACGGGATGGGCCAGTCGCAGCGCGTGGCCGCCGACGTGCCCGATACCGTCATCACGAACGCGGTGATCCTCGATCACTGGGGCATCGTGAAGGCCGACATCGCGATCAAGCACGGCCGCATCGCGGCGATCGGCAAGGCCGGCAACCCCGACATCCAGCCGGGTGTAACGATCGCGATCGGCGCCGCGACCGAAGTGATCGCCGGCGAAGGGCTGATCGTGACCGCGGGCGGCATCGATACGCACATCCACTTCATCAGCCCGCAGCAGATCGACGAGGCGCTCGCATCGGGCGTCACGACGATGCTCGGCGGCGGCACGGGGCCGGCCACCGGCACCAACGCGACGACCTGCACGCCGGGCCCGTGGCACATGGAGCGCATGCTGCAGGCCGCCGACGGCTGGCCGATCAATCTCGGCTTTCTCGGCAAGGGCAACGCGAGCCTGCCGCAGCCGCTCGTCGAGCAGATCGCGGCCGGCGCGATCGGCCTGAAGCTGCACGAGGACTGGGGCACGACACCCGCCGCGATCGACAACTGCCTGTCGGTGGCCGACGACACCGACACGCAAGTCGCGATCCACACCGACACGCTGAACGAGGCCGGGTTCGTCGAATCGACGGTCGCCGCGTTCAAGGGCCGCACGATCCACACGTACCACACCGAAGGTGCGGGCGGCGGCCATGCACCGGACATCCTGAAGGTGTGCGGCGAGATGAACGTGCTGCCGTCGTCGACCAATCCGACGCGCCCGTACACGATCAACACGCTCGACGAGCATCTCGACATGCTGATGGTGTGCCATCACCTCGATCCGTCGATCGCCGAGGATCTCGCGTTCGCCGAATCGCGCATTCGTCGCGAGACGATCGCGGCCGAGGACATCCTGCACGATCTCGGCGCGCTGTCGATGCTGTCGTCCGATTCGCAGGCGATGGGCCGCGTCGGCGAAGTGATCATCCGCACCTGGCAGACCGCGCACAAGATGAAGGTGCAGCGCGGCGCGCTGCCGGAGGACACCGCGCGCAACGACAACTTCCGCGCGAAGCGCTACGTCGCGAAGTACACGATCAACCCGGCGCTCACGCACGGCATCGCGCATGAAGTCGGCTCGATCGAGCCCGGCAAGTGGGCCGACCTCGTGCTGTGGGAGCCCGCGTTCTTCGGGATCAAGCCGTCGATGATCCTCAAGGGCGGGATGATCGCGGTCGCGCAGATGGGCGACCCGAACGCGTCGATCCCGACGCCGCAGCCGGTTCACTATCGCGAGATGTTCGCGACCCGCGGCGGGGCGCTCGCGCGCACGTCGCTGACCTTCGTGTCGCAGATGGCGGCCGATGCGGGCATCGCGGAGCGCTACGGCCTCGCGAAGCGGATCGTGCCGGTGCGCAACTGCCGCAACGTGACGAAGGCCGACATGATCCACAACGCATGGCGTCCGTCGATCAGCGTCGATCCTGAAACCTACGACGTGATCGCCGACGGCCAGCTGCTCACCTGCGAACCGGCGACGGTGCTGCCGATGGCGCAGCGCTATTTCCTGTTCTGATTCGGAATCCCCAGTTTCATGCGTACCCTGGACAAACGTATTGCCCCGAACGTGAAACTCGCCGCGTCGCTCGTGGCTCGCGCGCCGACGCTCACGCTCGCCTATGATGCCCGCTGCAAGAGCCGCCTCGCGGCGACGCTCGACACCGGCGAGGACGTCGCGGTGCTGCTGCCGCGCGGCACCGTGCTGCGCGACGGCGACGTGCTCGTCGCCGACGACGGCGCGCTCGTGCGTATCGCCGCTGCCCCCGAAACCGTGCTGCTCGTGCGCGCGGCCGACCCGCTCACGCTGATGCGCGCCGCATACCATCTCGGCAACCGTCACACGCCGGTCGAGATCGGCGACGGCTACCTGAAGCTCGAGGCCGATCCGGTGCTCGCGGACATGCTGCGCCGGCTCGGCACGCAGGTCGAGGAAGCGCATGCACCGTTCCAGCCGGAAGCCGGTGCATACGGCGGCGGCCATAAACACGGGCACGACGCAACGTTCGCCGAGGATTACGCGCTTGCGCAACAGGTGTTCGGCGAACACCACGGGCATGCGCATTCGCACGATCACGATCACGATCACGATCACGATCACGATCACGATCATCAGCATGGTCCCGGCTGCACCCACGGCCACCACGGTCATGACCACCACTGAGCTCGTCGCGCTGCTGCACCTCGCGTCGCCGGCTTTGCCGATCGGCGCGTACAGCTATTCGCAGGGCCTCGAAGCCGCGCTCGACGCGAACCTGATCCGCGACGCCGATTCCGCGCGCGACTGGATCGCGAGCGGCCTGACCGACGTGCTCGCGCACGGCGAACTGCCGTTCCTCGCGCACCAGCTCGCCCGCTGGCAAACACACGACACGCATGCGCTCGCCGCCGAAAATGCCTGGTTCGTCGCGAGCCGGGAATCGGCCGAACTGCGCCGTGAAACCGAACAGATGGGCTGGTCGCTCGCGCAGCTGTGCGCATCGCTCGAATGGGGCGACGCCGCACGCCGCGCGACGCTCGCGTCGCTGTCGCCGGTCGCGCTGCCGACCGCGTTCGCATACGCGGCCGCTGCACACGACGCCAGCGCCGACGCGACGCTCGCCGCGTACGCATTCGGCTGGGTCGAGAACCAGACGTCCGCCGCGCTGAAGGCCGTGCCGCTCGGCCAGCTCGCCGGACAACGCATCATCGTCGCGCTGCGCGGCGCGATCGACGCGGCTGTACGCCGTGCGCTCGCGACGCCGCCCGACGCCATCAACACGTTCGCGCCGCAGTTGGGCATCCTGTCCGCGCGGCACGAAACCCAGTACTCGCGGTTGTTCCGCTCCTGAACTTGATCCACGCCATGAACGCACCCGCTCCCTCCTCCGTCCGCCGCACGAAGAAACTGCCGCCGCTGCGCGTCGGCATCGGCGGCCCCGTCGGCTCCGGCAAGACCACGCTGCTCGAAATGCTGTGCAAGGCGATGCGCGACCGGTACGACCTCGTCGCGATCACCAACGACATCTATACGAAGGAAGACCAGCGGCTGCTGACAGTCGCGGGCGCGCTGCCCGAGGAGCGCATCATGGGCGTCGAGACGGGCGGCTGCCCGCACACGGCGATCCGGGAAGATGCGTCGATCAACCTCGAAGCGGTCGACCGGATGCTCGCGCGCTTTCCCGATGCCGACATCGTGTTCATCGAGTCCGGCGGCGACAATCTCGCGGCGACCTTCAGTCCCGAATTGTCGGACCTGACGATCTACGTAATCGACGTCGCGGGCGGTGAGAAGATTCCGCGCAAGGGCGGCCCGGGCATCACGAAGTCCGACCTGCTCGTGATCAACAAGACCGACCTCGCGCCGCTGGTTGGCGCGAACCTCGACGTGATGGCGTCCGACACGAAGAAGATGCGCGGCGAACGGCCTTACGTGATGACGAACCTGAAGGCGCTCGACGGCGTCGCGGACGTGATCGCGTTCATCGAGAAGAAGGGCTTGCTGACGGTGTGAGCGGCACGGCGACGGCGCACGTCGCCGCCATGCGTTCGGGGGCGGCCTTGCGCCGCCCTTCGTCTATTCGTCTTCGGAAGCCGCGCTCGACTGGTCCGGCAACGCACGCGCGCCGGCAGCGGCAGGCGGCAGCAGCGCGGCGAGCACGTCGACCGTGCGCGCGGTCGCGCCGCGATGACGCGCCGCGAAGGCCGCGCCGGCCGCACCCATCGCGATGCGCCGCGCCTTGTCGGCGAACAGTGCGTCGAGCACGTGCGCGAGATCGAGCGGATCTTCGACCTGCATCGCCGCCCCTGCCGCGACCGCGTCGGCGGTCGCCTGCGTGAAGTTGAACACGTGCGGCCCGATCAGCACCGGCACGCCGACCGCGCACGCTTCGATCAGGTTCTGCCCGCCGAGCGGCAGCAGGCTGCCGCCGATGAACGCGATGTCGGCCGCCGCGTAGTACGCGCCGAGCTCGCCCATCGAATCGCCGAGCAGCACCGTCACGTCATCCGCCAGCGGTTCGGCGGCTGGCCGGCCCGCCGCGAGCGCGGCCGCATCGGCCGCCCATACCGAGCGCCGCACGCACTTGAGCCCGCTGCGCGCGACGAGCGCCTCGACTTCGGCGAAGCGCTGCGGATGACGCGGCACGAGCACCAGCAGCGCGCCGGGCGTGCGCATTTCCGCGAACGCCTGCAGCACCAGCGCCTCTTCGTTCTCGCGCGTGCTGGCCGCGACCCACACCGGCCGCGCGCCGATCGCGTCGCGCCATGCATGGCCGCGTGCCGCGAGTTCCGGCGGCGTCGTCATGTCGAACTTCAGGTTGCCGAGCACGGTCACGTTGCGCGCGCCGAGCGACGTCAGCCGCTCCGCGTCGGCCGGGCTCTGCGCGAGCACGCGCGAGAAGCCGCCGAACACGTCGCGCGTCGCCGCGCCGAACTTCGCCGCGCGCCGGAACGAACGCGCGGACATCCGCGCATTGGTCAGCACGAGCGGCACGTCCGCACGCCGGCACTCGTCGATCAGCGTCGGCCACACCTCGGTTTCCATCACGAGGCCGAGCGTCGGCCGCCACGCGCGCAGGAAGCGCCGCACCGCGCCCGGCATGTCGTACGGCAGGTAGCAGCGCAGCACGCGATCGCCGAAGATCTGTTCGCCCGTCGCACGGCCGCTCGGCGTCATGTGCGTGAGCAGGATGCGCGCATCGGGGCGCGCGCGCATCAGCGCATCGATCAGCGGCTGCGCGGCGCGCGTCTCGCCGACCGACACCGCATGCACCCAGATCAGCGGCGCGCGGTCGTCGCGCGAGCGGCCCGCGACGTGGCCGAAGCGCTCGCCGATATGCTCGCGATAGCCGCGCTCCTTGCGCGAGCGCACATAGAGCCGGATCACGGCGGCCGGCGCGACGAGCCACCACAGCGCGCGATAGATCGCCCTCAGCATGCGGCCGCCCGGGAGTGGCGTCGAAGCAGGGGCGCGCTCAAACCAGCGCCCTGCCCGTCAGGCGTTCGAGAATGCCGAGCGGCGCGCATTCGCGGCGCACCATCGCATCGACCGGCAGGAAGAAGGTCTGCTCCAGCATGAACTGGCCGGACATCACAGCGTGCGAAGTCTGATCGGAGAAACATATCCACACGCTGCCCGGCGGAAACGGCATCGTCTGCTGCGGACACGTCTTCTGGTAGTCGAGATCGGCCTTCATCCCGTCGTGCAGGTTCAGCATCAGGTGGTCGTACGCGCTGCGCGGCGATTTCGTTACGTGCAGGAGGTTCAGCAGCCACGCCGAGCCCGGGAACTGCGGCCGGATCTTCGGCAGGAAGCGCTTCGCGACATCCTCGAACGGCTCGCCGACGCGCCACACGCGCGGCACGCCGGCCGGGTTCACGTTCGTGAACACGCGCAGAATCCGCTCGCCGTAGTTCGGCCGTGACGGGAACGCATCGACGTGCAGGCGGCTGTCGTCCTTGCGCCACGACGTCTGGCGCGTTTCGACCTGCATCAGCCGCAGGCTCGTCGGCGCGACGCGCAGCTTGCCGCGGTATTCGGGGAAAAGGCCATCGACGAGCGTGCCGGCCTGCTGCTGGAAGCGCGCGACGAGCGCGCGCACGGCCGACTGCGTGACGCTGTCGCCGAGCACGCCGGCGAGCGCGCCGCCGTTCGGCGCGAGACTGATGTTCTTGCGTTTCGGATCGGCGAGCGCCGGATCGAGCAGCGCTTCCTCGCCGCCGTCGATCGCGAAGCGCAGGTGCGGGAAATACAGCACCTTGCCTTCCTCGACCGCGGCGAGCAACTGCTCGCGCGGCGCCGACAGGTTGTGTCCGCTCCAGTCGGCGGACGGGACTTCGATGATCTGGGATTCGCTCATGATCGGTTCGCGTGTGGACAGCGTTACAGGAGACCGAAGCCCGCGAGCGCCGACTTCACCTGCGCGATCGACGGGGGCTGCCCCGCCGTGCCGAGATTGACGACGTTCGGCGACCAGTAGCCGCCGGTCCGCCAGGCCGTCGCGAAATTGTACAGTTCGACCGTCGGACGCTTCAGCGCGGCCGCGATGTGAACCAGACCTGTATCAACCCCGACCGTCGCGGCCGCGCCGTCGATCAGCCCGACCACGGCCGGCAGCGACAGCTTCGGCGGCACGATCGCCGCCGCGCCGAATTCCTTCGCGAGCCGCTCGCTGGTCGCGCGCTCCGCGTCGTTGCCCCACGGCAGCACGAGCGACGCGCCGCGCCGCACGAGCGCCTGGCCGAGCTCGATCCAGGCGGCGTCCGGCCACTGCTTGTCGGCGCGCGACGTCGCGTGCACGAACACGACGTACGGCACCGGCAGGTTCAGGCCGAGCGCGGCCACCGCGAGCGCCGCCGCGCGCGTGTTGAGGCCGAATTCGACCGGATCGGCCGGGGTCGGCGCCGGGTCGTCCAGCGCGGCCGCGACGAGTTGGCGCGAGCGCTCGACCACGTGCGTGCGCGGCGCGATCGGCACGCGCTTGCGATAGAAGAAGCGCACCGGCCATTCGTAGCCGGCGCCGTCGGTCCGGTTGCCGAGCCCGACGAGCGGCCCGCGCGCCCAGCTCGCGACCCACGCGGTCTTGATGAGGCCCTGACAGTCGATCACGAGGTCGTACTGCTCGGCCGCGAGACGCCGGCGAAATGCGCGGATCTCGCGCCACGTCGCACCCGAGAACGGCTTCTTGCGCCAGCGGCGCAGCGAGAACGGCAGCACGTTGCGCACGCCGTCGACGAGCCGCACGAGGTCGACGAAGCTTTCCTCGACGAGCCAGTCGATCTGCGCATCGGGGTGGCGGCGCCGGATATCGGCGATCACCGGCATGTTGTGCACGACGTCGCCCAGCGACGACACGCGCACGATCAGGATCTTTTGCACGCTGAAAAAACGCCGGCTGACAGCCGGCGACAGACATAAAGGGGGGATTTTATCCCGGCCGGACGACCGGACAGACAAAAAGCGGCCGCGCGCCCGGGGCGCGCGCCGCTTTTCGAGATAAACACGGCCGATGAACCGGCCGTCGTACGGGCGGCCCGCCGGCCGCCGGCGCTCAGAACGGCAGCTTGACGTCCGGCTTCGCGGCCGTCAGCACGCGGCGGAAGTCTTCCTGGATGCGCTTGAGCCCTTCCTGCGTCTCGGCCTCGAAGCGCATCACGACGACCGGCGTCGTGTTCGACGAACGCGCGAGGCCGAAGCCGTCCGGGTACTCGACACGCAGGCCGTCGATCGTCACGACTTCGTCGGCGCCGTCGAACTTCGCCTCTTTCTGCAACTGCTCGATCAGGCGGAAATTCTCGCCTTCGTCGAGCCAGAGCTGCAGTTCGGGCGTGCTCATCGCGTCCGGCAGGCTGTTGAGCAGCGCGCTCGGATCGGCCGTCTTCGCGAGGATCTCGAGCAGGCGCGCACCGGTGTACAGGCCATCGTCGAAGCCGTACCAGCGATCCTTGAAGAACACGTGGCCGCTCATTTCGCCGGCGAGCGGCGCACCGGTCTCGCGCAGCTTCGCCTTCACGAGCGAGTGCCCCGTCTTCCACATCAGCGGCTCGCCGCCCTTCGACTTCACCCACTGCGCGAGGTGGCGCGTGCACTTCACGTCGTAGATGATCTGAGCGCCCGGATTGCGCGACAGCACTTCTTCCGCGAACAGCATCAGCTGGCGGTCCGGATAGATGATCTGGCCGTCCTTCGTGACGACGCCCAGGCGGTCGCCGTCGCCGTCGAACGCGAAGCCGAGCTCCGCATCGGTGTCCTTCAGCGCCTGGATCACGTCCTGCAGGTTTTCCGGGTGAGCGGGATCGGGGTGATGGTTCGGGAACGTGCCGTCGATGTCGGTGAAGCGCTCGACGAGCTCGCAGCCGAGCGCCTTGAACAGGCGCGTCGCGAGCGGACCGGCGACGCCGTTGCCGGCGTCGACCACGATCTTCAGCGGCCGCGCGAGCTTCACGTCGCCGACGATGCGCGCGATGTATTGATCCGCGACGTCGATCTGCTCATAGGTGCCGCTGCCGGACTCGAACCGCTCGTCGACAATGCGGCGGTACAGCGCCTGGATCTGCTCGCCGTAGATCGCGGCGCCGCGCAGCACCATCTTGAAGCCGTTGTAGTCGGGCGGGTTGTGGCTGCCCGTGACGACGATGCACGAATCGACGCGGCGCTCGCCGCCCTTCAGCGCCAGCGGCACGTTCGCCGCGAAATAACCGACCGGCGTCGGCACCATGCCGACGTCGACGACGTCGACCCCGGCCGCACGCAGGCCGTCGGCCAGCGCGCCGACCAGTTCCGGCCCGGACAGGCGGCCGTCGCGCGCGACGACGACCGCATCGCCGCCCTGCGCACGGACTTCGCTGCCGAATGCCCGGCCGATTCCGCGCGCCGTGTCGACGTCGAGTGTCTTGCCGACCACGCCACGAATGTCATATGCCTTGAAGATGGATTGGGAGATCATCGATTCTCTTCTCTCAGTTGCGTGCATGGAAAATTGTCTGGCTTGCGCGGGCCGCCGCTCACGGGTGCCGCGCATGATACATGCCTGCCGGCGGAACACCGCGCACAACGGCTGGAGCAGCCGCGATCCCACTTATAATCGCGGGTTTTGATGACGCGCATGTCGCCCATTTTAATGCCTAGCCGCTCCGCCGCCGCCCACCCGCCGCTTCCGGCCGCCCTCCGTGCGCGCCGCCGCTGCCGCGCATGCTGAAGCGCTTCGGCAACCCGGACGTCGCGAAGGCCGTCGCGAACCTCGTCTGGCTGGGGCTCGAACGGCTTACGCAAATCGGCGTCGCGATCGCGATCAGCGGCCTGCTGGCCCGTTATTTCGGGCCAGATGTGTTCGGCAAATGGCAGTATGCGAATACGCTTCTCCTGGTACTGGCGCCGCTCACCTGGGTGTGCGGCGCGGAAATCCTCGTCCCGACCATCGTCCAGCGCCCGCCCGCGCAGCTCGGCGCGGTGCTCGGCAGCGCGTTCGTGCTGCGCATCGCCGTATCGGTCGCCGCGCTCGCGGCGACCTGGATCGCGATCGCCGCGGGCGCCTTCGATCCGCTGGTCGGCGCGATGCTCGCCGGCCTGGCCGTCACGATGGTGTTCCGCGAGCCGTTCGTCGGCGTGATCAACGCGTGGCTGCAGAGCATGACCTACAGCAAGCCGCAGCTCGTCACCAGCATGATCACCGCGCTCGCCAAGGCGCTGCTCGTCTGGCTCCTGGTGCGCGCGGCCGCCGGTCCCGCCCGCTTCGCGTGGCTATGGGCGCTGGAAGCCGCCGCGATCGGCCTCGCGCTGCTGCTGTACTACCGCCATCGTAACGGCGGCGCGCTCGGCTGGACGTTCGACAAGCCGCTGTTCCGGCACTTTGCCACGGCCGGCACCGTGTTCTGGCTCGGCCTCATCTGCATGTATCTGTTCCTGAAGCTCGACCGCCTGATGCTCGAGCGCCATGTTTCGTTCGCCGATCTCGGCCGCTATTCGGCCGCGCAGCAGCTCAACGAGAACTGGATCACGCTCGCGCTGATGCTCGCGCAGACCATCGCGCCCGCGTTCGTCTACCGCGTGCAGGACGTCGCGCGGCTGCGCCGCAACATCGTCCGGCTGATCGCGATGACGGCCGGCCTGATGACGGCCGGCGCGCTCGTGCTCGACGCCGCCGCCCCGCTGATCGTCGGCAAGGTGTTCGGCCGCGGCTACGAAGCGTCCGTCGACATCTTCCGCTGGGCCGTCTGGCTGTCCGTGCCGGCCGGCATCGAGGCGATAGGCAATCTTATCGTTCTCAAATATCAAGCAAAATTCGTGTTGCTGACGAAATGGCTGCTCGCACTGGCCATCGCCGCGCTCGTCAACCTGTTCGCGATCCCGCGGCTCGGCCTGTACGGCGCGCTCGTCGGGCTGGCGGCCGGCTATCTGGCTGCTGCCGCCGTCAACTTTTATTACATCCGTTTCAAGCTGCGAACATGACGTCCCCTGATTGCCCGCCCCCGCTCGACGACGTGGCCGTGCTGATGCCGGCCTACAACGGGCACGACGACGTCGTCCGGACCCTCGCGTCGTTTCGCGAGGATGCGCCCGTGCACGTGCTGATCGTCGACGACGGCAGCACGCCGCCGATCGTCGCGCCCGACCTGCCGGGCCTCGCGATCGACGTGCTGCGCATGCCCCAGAACGGCGGCATCGAACGTGCGCTGGCGGCCGGCATCGACGCGCTCGCGGCCCGCGGGTTCCGCTACGCGGCCCGCATCGATGCAGGCGATCTCGCCGCGCCGCAGCGCTTGGCGAAAGAACGCGCCTATCTCGATGCCCATCCGCGCGTCGCCTGCGTCGGCATGTGGACGCAGGTCGTGTCGCGCGCCGGCGAGCCGCGTTTCATGCTGACGCCGCCCGCCGATCCGCGCACGCTGCGCCGCACGCGCTTCCTGCGCTCGCCGCTCGTGCATCCGTCTGTGATGTTGCGCATCGACGCCGTGCGCGAAGTGGGCAACTATCGGGCGAAGTACCGCGCGGCCGAGGATCTCGATCTTTTTTTACGGTTAATGCAACGCTACGATTGCGCGAACCTGCCGGAACTCGGCCTGTATTACGAGCTTAACGAGGGCGGGATCAGCGCGACCAAGCGCCGGCGCCAGCTGGTGTCGACGCTCACGCTGCTGCTGCGCCACTTCAACGTGCTGAACCCGTACGACTGGGCCGGCCTCGCCAAGAACCTGCTGCATTTCGTGACGCCGTACCGTACGCTGCAGCGCATCAAGCAGACGCTGTTCGCCGCGCGGCCGTCCGCGTGACGCATATCCGGCCCCGTTCGCCCATTTCGACGCTTTATTTTTTCTTTTTTTCATGGCCGCCACCTCCCCGCTGCGCATCGCGCTCGTCTGCAACACGGCCTGGGCGATCCATACGTATCGCCACGGGCTGATCCGTGCGCTCGTCGCGCGCGGCGCCGAGGTCGTGGTGATCGCGCCGCACGACCGCACGGTGCCGTTGCTCGAGCAGATGGGCTGCCGCTACGTGGCGCTTACCGTCGCATCCAAAGGCACGAGCCCGCGCGAGGATCTCGGCACGCTCGCCGCGCTGGTGCGTCACTACCGCGCGCTGCGGCCCGATCTCGTGTTCCATTACACGATCAAGCCGAACATCTACGGCTCGGTGGCCGCGTGGCTCGCGCGCGTGCCGTCGATCGCCGTGACGACGGGCCTCGGCTACGTGTTCATCCAGAAGAGCCGCGCGGCCAGCGTCGCGAAGCGCCTGTACCGGTTCGCGTTCCGCTTCCCGCGTGAGGTGTGGTTCCTGAACCGCGACGATCTCGCGACCTTCACCGACGAGCGGTTGCTCGCGCATCCCGACCGCGCGCGGCTGCTGCACGGCGAAGGCGTCGATCTCGAACAGTTCTCGCCGGTGCCGCTGCCCGCCGGCGACGCGCCCGTCTTCATCCTGATCGGCCGGCTGCTGTGGGACAAGGGTGTGCGCGAATACGTGGAGGCCGCGCGTCTCGTGCGCGAGCGCTTCCCGAATGCGCGCTTCCAGCTGCTCGGGCCGCTCGGCGTCGACAATCCGAGCGCGATCGGTCGCGCGGACGTCGACGCGTGGGTCGGCGAAGGCATCGTCGAGTATCTCGGCGAAGCGCACGACGTGCGACCGCACATCGCGGCGGCCGACTGCGTCGTGCTGCCGTCGTACCGCGAAGGCGTGCCGCGCACGCTGATGGAGGCATCGGCGATGGGCCGCCCGATCGTCGCGACCGACGTGCCGGGCTGCCGCGACGTCGTCGCCGACGGCGAAACGGGCTACCTGTGCCGCGTGCGCGACAGCGCGAGCCTTGCCGAACAATTGAATCGCATGATCTCGCTCGGGCCGCAAGGCCGGGCGACGATGGGCGCACGCGGCCGGCACAAGGTCGCGGCGGAATTCGACGAACAGCAGGTCGTCGAACGCTACAGGGAGACCATCCATTCGTTGACAGGATTCACACTCTGAAGGAGCGCATCAGCAATGACCGCTAAAGGCACCATCCTCGTTACCGGCGGCGCGGGCTATATCGGCTCGCACACGGCCGTCGAGCTGCTCGACAACGGCTACGACGTCGTGATCGTCGACAACCTCGTCAACAGCAAGGCCGAATCGGTGCGCCGGATCGAGCGGATCACGGGCAAGACGCCCGCGTTCCACCAGGTCGACGTGTGCGACGAAGCCGCGCTCGCGAAGGTATTCGACGCGCATCCGATCACCGGCACGATTCACTTCGCGGCGCTCAAGGCCGTCGGCGAATCGGTAGCGAAGCCGCTCGAGTACTACCAGAACAACATCGGCGGGCTGCTCGCCGTGCTGAAGGTCATGCGCGAGCGCAACGTCAGGCAGTTCGTGTTCAGCTCGTCCGCGACCGTGTACGGCGTGCCCGAACGCTCGCCGATCGACGAATCGTTCCCGCTGTCCGCGACGAACCCGTACGGCCAGTCGAAGCTGATCGCCGAGCAGATCCTGCGCGATCTCGAAGTCTCGGACCCGTCGTGGCGGATCGCGACGCTGCGCTACTTCAACCCGGTCGGCGCGCACGCGAGCGGGCTGATCGGCGAGGACCCGGCCGGCATCCCGAACAACCTGATGCCGTACGTCGCGCAGGTCGCGGTCGGCAAGCTGGAAAAGCTGCGCGTGTTCGGCTCCGACTACCCGACGCCAGACGGCACCGGCGTGCGTGACTACATCCACGTCGTCGATCTCGCGAAGGGGCACATCGCCGCGCTCGACGCGCTCGCGAAGCGCGACGCGAGCTTCGTCGTGAACCTCGGCACCGGCCAGGGCTACAGCGTGCTGGAAGTCGTGCGCGCGTTCGAGAAGGCGTCGGGCCGCCCGGTGCCGTACGAACTCGTCGCGCGCCGCCCGGGCGACATCGCCGAGTGCTATGCGAACCCGCAGGCCGCGGCCGACATCATCGGCTGGCGTGCGACGCTCGGTATCGAAGAAATGTGTGCCGACCACTGGCGATGGCAGGAGGGGAACCCGCGCGGTTTTGTATAATCCGCTGTCCATTTTCCGAGCGATCCCATGCTCAGCTTCGCGTCCGGCTTCATCGTCTCCTTGCTCGTCACGCTGTTCATCGTGCGCTACGCGCACCTTCACGAGAAATTCTCGATCGACAGCGACCTGGCCGGCGTGCAGAAATTCCATGTGCGGCCGGTGCCGCGGGTGGGCGGCATCGGGATCCTCGCCGGGGTCGTCGTTGCCGCGCTGGTGCTGTTCCGGCGCTATCCGACGATCTCCGGCAGCATTCTCGGGATCGTTGCCTGCGGGCTGCCGGCGTTCCTGTCCGGCCTCGTCGAGGACCTGACCAAGCGCGTGTCGCCGCGTGCTCGGCTGCTCTGCACGATGGGCGCGGCCGCGCTCGCATTCTGGCTGATGAACATCGCGGTCACGCGCATCAGCGTGCCGCCGCTCGACTTCCTGCTCGGCTACGTGGCCATCTCGGCATTCATCACGGTGCTCGCGGTCGCGGCGCTCGCGAATGCGATCAACATCATCGACGGGTTCAACGGGCTCGCGTCGATGGTCAGCTTCATGATGTTCGCGTCGCTGGCGTATGTCGCGTTCCACGTCAACGACCCGGTCGTGATGTCCGCGTCGATCATCATGATGGGCGCGGTGCTCGGCTTCTTCCTGTGGAATTTCCCCGCCGGGCTGATCTTCCTCGGCGACGGCGGCGCGTATTTCATCGGCTTCATGCTCGCGGAACTCGCGATCATGCTCGTGATGCGCAACCGCGAGGTATCCGCGTGGTACCCGGTGCTGCTGTTCATGTATCCGATCTTCGAGACCTGCTTCTCGATCTACCGGAAGAAGTTCATCCGCGGGATGTCGCCGGGGATTCCGGACGGCGTGCACCTGCACATGCTCGTGTACAAGCGGCTGATGCGGTGGGCCGTCGGGACGAAACATGCGCACGATCTGACGCGGCGGAATTCGTTGACTTCACCTTATCTGTGGCTGCTGTGCCTCGTCGCGGTGATACCGGCGACGCTGTTCTGGCGGCATACGGTGCACCTGTTCGTGTTCGTCGTGCTGTTTGCGCTGACGTATGTGTGGCTGTACATCAGTATCGTGCGGTTCCGGGCACCGCGATGGATGGTGGTACGCAAACATCGGCCCGGCCGCTGAATGGCTGCGCCGCTCACGACCGGCATGAAAAAAGCGCCCCGCGGGGCGCTTTTCTTTTGGATGAAACGGCTGCCGTGCCGCTGGGGCACAGTCGTCAGCGGTTCGACGCGACCCTCACGCTCGTCAAGGCCGGCACGGTGGCCGTCTGATACTCGGGCACCCAGCGCCGCAGGTCGCGTCGCACTTCGTCATCCGGCAGCACGCGATGCTGCATCAGCCACGGCAGCAATTCGTCGAGGAAATTGTCCGGCACTTCGCGCGCACGTGCGATCCGCAGCTTCGGGTGCGGCGTGCGCGTCGTCGCCTCGTCATCCGCGAGCAACTCCTCGTAGAGCTTCTCGCCCGGCCGCAGCCCGGTGAACTCGATGCGGATCTGTTCTTCCGAAAAACCGTACAGGCGGATCAGGTCGCACGCGAGATCGACGATCTTCACCGGCTCGCCCATGTCGAGAATGAAGATTTCGCCGCCATGCCCCATGCTCGATGCCTGCAGCACGAGCTGCGACGCTTCCGGGATCGTCATGAAGAAACGCGTGATTTCCGGGTGCGTGACCGTCACCGGCCCGCCCTTCGCGATCTGCTGCTGAAACTTCGGAATCACGCTGCCCGCGCTGCCGAGCACGTTGCCGAAGCGCACCGTCTCGAACTGCGTACGCCCGCTCGACTGCTGCAACGCCTGGCAGGCCATTTCCGCGAGACGCTTGCTCGCGCCCATCACGTTGGTCGGATTGACCGCCTTGTCGGTCGAGATCAGCACGAAGTGACGTACGTCGTGGCGGATCGCCGCCCGCGCCACGCGATAGGTGCCGAGCACGTTGTTGCGCAGCGCCTGCCATGCGTTGTGCTCTTCCATCAACGGCACGTGCTTGTAGGCGGCCGCATGGAACACGATGTGCGGCGCGTGACGCGACATCACCTGGTCGAGCAGCAGCGAATCCTTCGCATCGCCGATGATCGGCACCACGGGCAGATCCGGAAAACGCTCACGCAATTCCTCGGTCAGCCGGTACATCGCGTATTCGGAGAGATCGAATGCAACGAGCTGCGCAGGGGCGAAGCGCAGGATCTGCCGGCACAACTCGGAGCCGATCGAGCCGCCCGCGCCCGTCACCATCACGACGCGGCCGCGCAGCAGCGCCTCGACGTGCGGCGTATCGATCGTCACCGCGTCGCGGCCGAGCAGATCCTCGAGATCGATGTTCCGTACCTGCGACAGGAAGCCCTGCCCCGGCATCAGTGCGGTCAGCGAAGGCAGCACCATCGCCTTCACGCCGGCCCGCACGCACAGGGTCGCGACGCGACGCTGTGTTTCGACCGACGCCGACGGAATCGCGATGATCGCGTATTCGACCTTCATCGCATCGGTCCAGTGCTTGAGGTCGTTGAACGAGCCGAGCACCTTGTAGCCGTAGATTTCTCGGCCCTGCTTCGTGACGTCGTCGTCGAGCAGGCCGACCAGGCGCCATTCACCGGAGCGCGACAGTTCGCGCGCGAGGCTCGCGCCGGCCGTGCCCGCGCCAAGCACCAGCACCGGCTTGCCCTTGCCGACGAGCCCACCGTACAGGTAGTACTCCTTCGTCGCGCGATACAGCGCGCGGGCGCCGCCCATTGCCAGGAACAGCATCAACGGCGACACGAGCAGCACCGAGCGCGGAATGATCGGCTGCGGCTGGAACATCACGGCACCGATCATCACGATCACGCCGCCGCCGATCACCGCCTTCGAGATCCGAACGAGGTCGGGCAGGCTCGCGAATACCCACAGGCCACGATACAAGCCGAACACATGGAACATCAGTGCGTAGACGGGCAGCACCCAGACGAGCGCCGTCAGCGCACCGCCCATGAAATCGAAAGGGACGCTGCCGTTGAATCGGACGAGATAGGCGAACAACCACGCGGCGGTGACCGCCGTCAGATCAAACAGGAAAGCGCTCAGCGAAAGCCATGATGCTTTGGATCGCAACATCGGCGGGAAACCTCAAGAGTTATTTTCGGCGGCGGACTGAAACCGGCGCCAACGCATGTCGATCACCAATCCGATACATGCCAGGACGCCGTACCACGCGAAGAACGACAGCCACTGCTGCAGCTCGGGGCGGCCCTTTGCCCACATGGCGACGATTATGCCTGCGAGCATGATGAGGTACCAATAAAGAGCAGTCCGGCGGTGACCTACGCCTGCCCGGACCATCCTTTGATAATAGTGCTCCCGGTGCGCCTGCCAGAACTTTTCGCCTCGTAACAAACGTCTCAAAAGTGTTACAGATGCGTCCGCAATAAAGGGGGCGAACACGAGCACCGGAAACCAGATCGGCCACACGTCGCCCCTCCAGCCCCAGTAGCCAAGCGCGCCGGCCAGAAATCCGAGCGGAATCGAGCCGGCATCGCCAAGAAATAGCCGAGCCGGGTGAAAATTCAGCAGCAGAAACCCGAGAGCGGCGCCGGAGACCGCCGCGCCGGCCACGACCAGATCCGGCGACAGCGTCGGGCCGGTCAGCGCCGCGACCGCGTACGCGCCAAAGCCAAACAGTGCCATGCCGCCCGCTAGGCCGTCGGCACCGTCCATGAAGTTGTACAGGTTCGTCAGCCAGACCATCACGAAGCCGATACCGATCAGCCACCACCACGGTGCTTGGGCCGGAAACACAGCAATGAGCGCGACGACCGCCATCAGGTGCGCCGAGAATCGCACACGGGCAGGCAGCCCGCGCCGGTCGTCGATCTGGGACATCGCGGCAAGTCCAGCGGCGCCGATGGCGATCAGCCACAGGTGCGGCGCCAGCACGAACAGCGCGACGACGCAGACCGGAACGATGCCCCATCCGCCGACGCGCGGCGTAGGCAGCGTGTGGAGCGAACGGTCGTTCGGAATATCGGTGGCAAGGCGCCACGCAAGGCCAGTCGCGAGCAATACGCGCAGGACGGCCGTCGACGCGATAGCAGCGGCCAGTGCCACCGCGGCCGCTTCGGGCCACGTGGATATCGGGAAATGCATATCGACTATTATTGTTGTGTATCGCGCGAACGATACCATGCGGCGGTCGCTTCGAGGCCCTGTCTTGTCGTATAAGGCGGATGCCAGCCGAGCACGCGCGTGATCCGGCCCGTATCGAGCTGGAGGCTGCCGGTCAGGCGGTCGATCGCCGAGCGGCGGCCGGTCAGCGTACCAAGCGCGCGCAGTACAGCGGACGGGACGGCGATCAGGCGGGCCGGCTTGCCGAGTGCGTCGCCAACCAGGCGCAACAAGCCCGTGACCGACGGCGCGTCGTCGTCGGCGACGTGGAAACATTCGCCGGCGGCACGCGGATCGACTGCGCATTGCAGCAGCGCGTCGGCTAGGTTGTCAACGTAGACGATACTCCGACGTGCCGCGATGGAGCCGAGCGGCAGCGGCATCCCGCGCGCTACCGCGTCCATCATGCGCAGGAAGTTCGCGCGGACGCTCGGACCGTAGACCAGCGGCGGCCGAACGACCACGACGTCGAGTCTGTTCGACGCACCGAATTGCGCGAGTTCGCGTTCCGCGCGCAGTTTCGAACGACCGTAGGCGTCCTGCGGGTCGGGACTCACCACCTCCGACAACGGCACGCCGCCGTCACTCTCTCCGACCGCCTTGATACTGCTTGCATAGACGATGCGACGCACACCATGCCGGCGCGCGGCTTTAGCGAGACGCAACGTACCGGCGACGTTGGTCGCGTCGAACGCGGCGTCGGGATCCGGCGACTCATCGCGCATCACATGCACACGGGCGGCGAGATGGATTGCGCAATCGGCTTTGAGACCGCTCGGCCATCGCTCGTCAAGGCCATCGAAATCGGTGCCGTCATGCACCCATTCGCGTACGCCCTCGATACATTCGCCCGGACGCCGCACCAAGGCTGTCACGGTATGCCCAGCCGCCAGCGCGCGGCGGCATACCGCACGGCCGACGAAGCCGTTCGCGCCGGTGACGACGAGATGGCTCACCACAGCCTCCAGCCAAAACGGTTGTAGAACTTGATAGCCGAGGCCGCGAACATGCGGATGTGTGCGAAACCCTTGCGGGACGCACCACCGCCGTGGTGGATCACGCGGACCGACGGCACGTATGCGACACGGGCAACGTCGTGCGTACGCAGGCTGAGGTCGTAGTCCTCGAAGTAGAGGAAATAACGCGGATCGAAGCCGCCCAGCTTCTTCAGCACTTCCGTGCGGAACAGCATGAAGCAGCCGCTGACGATGGGCGGATCCCAGGCGATGTCGCGGTCGTTGATCACGTCGCGCATTTCGTAGCGGGCGAGGCGCACGGCATACCACCGGCGCATGCGTGCAGGGAGAAAGCCGCGGACGAGCAGATCGAACAGCGCAGGAAAGCGTCGGCAAAGATACTGAACGGCGCCGCGATCGTCACCAATTCTCGGCGTCAGCAAGCCGACGTCCGGATGCACGTCCAGAAAATCGAGGGCCCGGCCCAGCGCATCGGGTTCCGTGTCGATGTCCGGATTGAGGATGAGATGATAGTCGCTCCGTGCCGCATCTATCGACAAATTATGACCACGTGCGTAACCGATATTGCCGTGGCCGGTCAGCACGGTGCATTCGACACCTGCTGCGGAAAATTTATTCCGGGCCGCCACCAATTTCACTGCTTCGTTGCCGTTGTCGATCAGGTATACATGCACGACAAGCCCGGGACGAGATTCACGCAGGCTCCAGCAAGCGGCAAGCAGGCTCGAGAAAGTCTGCGCAAGCATTGCATCATCGGAACGATAAGTTACGATGGAAACAGACAGTACAGTGTCTCTTGACATCGGTAGATGGCTCGGGCGAGGCTTGGGAGAGGGGGGGCCACGTTTTGGCAGAATCAAGGAAAGCATCGGTAAGTGTGCCATATTAACCCGCCATCGCAACCCGCCGTCGCCGCGGAAAATTTCGTGACCGTGGTCCGTTCGTTACCGCGATGGCAAGGAAAGACGTACGTGGAGCAGTTCCCTGGCACATCGAACATAACCTCTGCGGCATCATCGGGACGACGCGGATTTCATGCTACCAATGCTGGCGAGCAACCGAACTCGAATGACTTGAACACTGACGGAGACACCGCAAGGTGCAATGCAACGAGTCCTCAACGTGCTCACGCCACACGACGTTGCGAGGAAACGCAAGATAGTCACATACGCAAACCACAGGGTGCATCGCCACTTTGGCGGAAAGTTGCGTATATGCGACACCTTTAACCAGTTCTCTCAGCACGGTAACCGCGCAAATTTCAACAGCCCGTTAGTAGTCGAGAGGTAGCGGCGCTCATCGTCAACCGCTGCCCTCCTCGCTCCGCTTTCCGCACCTGCATCCCGGATTCGAACTATTTCAATGGAAAAGATCAATCGTCGTACGCTTCTACGCAACGCTGCAATTACCGCCGGATCAGCACTCGCAATTTCTGCATTACCGTACGCCGTTCGTCGCGCCCTCACGGTGCCTGCTGCTGTCAAAAATCGGAATATTAATGACATAAAGCACGTCGTCATTCTCGTTCAAGAAAACCGATCCTTCGATCATTACTTTGGCACACTCAGAGGCGTCCGAGGATTTAGAGATCCTCGCCCTATCCCGAACAACAATGGCAGCGTGTTCAGACAAAACTACAACGGAATGCGCTTGGGGCCGTGGCATGCCAACACGAAGGCAATGGAAACCATCGCCACACTCAACGTTCACAACCCGGATCACCAGTTTCCCAGCTCTCAATGGGCATGGGGTCAAGGAACAATGACGAACTGGCCGACTATCAAAAATCCATTCTCAATGGCGTATTTCGGCCGAGAAGATCTACCTTTCCAATATGCATTGGCCGAGGCATTTACGATTTGCGATGCTTACCATTGCGCGATAACGGGCCCAACCGGGCCAAACCGCGTAGCTCTCATGTCAGGTTCAAATTACGATCCGGTGATACGCAGCGCAGGAAGCAACAGCACCGTCTATGACTCGGAGGTTTACAACGAACGTATGCTGGTCAGCGGCTCGATGCCATTACCGGGCTATAAGTTTTTAACAAAGGATCGCCCATTCACGTGGCCCACTATCCCCGAAGTGCTCGAGTCCGCCGGTATAACGTGGAAGTTTTATCATGATCCCAACGACATCTGGAACGGATTGTTCAATCCTTGCCTCGCATTCAAGACATGGCAGGATGCATCAAAGAAAAGAACGTCACCGCTTTACAGAAATGGCATGACCTTGCGCACAATCACCGACTTGGCAAACGACGTCAAAAGCGCAAACCTGCCTCAAGTGTCTTGGATCCTTCCGGGAAAAATGCAATCTGAACATCCCGGGAGTGGGGGTAGTACAAATCAAGCAGCAAATTTCGTCGCAACCATACTCGATGCACTTACAGCCAATCCCGACGTCTGGTCGAAAACTGTGTTATTCGTCACATTCGATGAGAGTGATGGATTTTTTGACCATGCGCCCCCTCCCGCCATTCCTTCCATCGATTTGCTAGGCAACATCATGGGCAAATCAACAGTGTCGACCGTTGGCGAATATTTTCAAGACACAGCCTCGCGATCGTACCTCAATGCAAATGACACGATTTCCGGCCCCGTCCGTCCGTGGGGGCTAGGATTTCGCGTACCGATGTATGTCGTATCACCGTGGAGCAAGGGTGGTTACGTTAATTCGCAAGTATTCAGCCATCAATCAGTGGGCATGTTTCTCGAAAAGCGCTTTGGGGTGGTCATCCCAGCTATCAGTCCGTGGCATCGCGCAGTATGTGGCGATCTTACGTCTACCTTTGATTTCACCAATCCAAATGCGGAGCCGCCCACAATGCCGAACATAACCCAATATGCCGCCCTAGATGCGAGGCAAGCGCCATTACCCGCTGCGGCACCACCAATGCCTCCAGAGCCACTCTATCAAGAATCCGGATTACGGCTCTCTCGCGCGCTTCCCTATGAATTGCACACGAGCTCAATCATTGCACGGGATGCCGCGGTCACACTTGAGTTCACCAATACAGGGAGTGCCGGTGCAGTCTTCCACGTATACGATAGGCTTCATCTCGATCGCATTCCCAAGCGCTACACAGTTGAAGCCGGGAAAACCCTCACCGATATCTGGGAGACAACTGAAGATAGTGGCGACTACGACCTATGGGTAAGCGCACCGAACGGTTTCGTTAGAGAATTTTGTGGAAACACGATTCGAGACGTTGATGCAGATATCCGGCTTCACTACTCCATCAACACTGAAGAACTTTACGTCGAGGTACTCAATCACTCAAGCGTAGCTATCAATATCGTGATTGAAGACATGGCCTATCGTACCGGCGGCCCGTGGGCTCTTCCGATTGCGGCAGGAAATAGCGCACAACTCGCATTTCGACTTTCGAGTTCCAAGTATTGGTACGATTTCAGTGTGCATCTCGGATCGAATTCAACATGGGCACGCCGCTTCGCCGGACGTATGGAAACGGGAAAGGATGGTGTTAGCGATCCAGCAATAGGTGCCATGCTGTGAGATTGAACTGATGATCCCATACTCGATGGATTCACCGTCGTCACCGACATGCAGAGAAATGGAACGATAAGATCGCCAATCCCCGGGATGCCTTCATGGCCAACCCTTGTTTGGCGCTTCTGTTGTCGAAGTAGTCCCCGCTACTTGTAGCGGGGACTACTTCGATACATGCATCTAACTCCACATTAACGCGGCTCACATCCAATTCGGCGCGGTAACCGATAACGCCGTCAAGACAGTACTGGCAGCGCTCTTACCCCCCCCTCGACTAAGCATCATGTCGACGATGACCAAGCGACAAGCCGGTGAGGCTAGTGACAATGGCCTAGAAATCCATTCACCCAAGAATCCGTTTGAATCGATCGACCATTGCTACCAATGGGCGTGTCGTCCGCCAAACGCGAGATTGAACCACCTCATCTCGCTCGGCACGCATCTGCAATTCCGCGAGTTGCGCCTCTTTGTACGACTCCAGCGCCTTTACCTCCCTGGTCTGAAGATCGTCATAGTTGGCACGCAGTTGTAGAACAGTATTGGAGAGTTCCACATTTCGTGCCTTCAACTCGCTCGTTTTGCCCACGTGCAAATCGAGTTGGCTTGGTAGATGAGCCTCAAGCCAATAGGTCAGATCCTCTGGATCTATCTTACGCCCGACTGCAAAACTCATGAATCGTGCTTCGCGCTCCAGATAGTCCTTAATCATTGACCGCGTCAGATCCATTCCCAGGTGAGCGAACGTCTCGGCGTAAAACGTACAGCGGTTCAGCCAACGCAGGTCCGCGGGAAGCGCGCAGGTCGAAGTAGACCGCAACATGAGCGTCAGTGCACGGAAAACGAGATAACCAACTGGCAATACGTCGCTTGACGACCATTCCTGGTCGATGGCGCGCGGCGTGCCATCGCTCGTGACGATGATATTCTGCGGCACGACGTCAAGCATATCACCCGGGAATTCGAAATCGGGGGTTAGCCTTGGTGGCCGTTCAACGCGAACACCGCTCATCGCAAACAGCGCTTCGACATAACGGTGGGCGATATTGGCGACTTGCCGAATGCTCCAACCTGGCGTCGTCAACAAACTCCCGAAATCCTCATCGAGCGCGACACCTTCGATCCACATCTCATTTGTCACGCGGTGCGTGAACTCCGAATCAGACACGGGCGTTGCGTCGGACAGCGACCGGCGTTGCACCTGAACGGCCTCTTCGTGCCGCACGAACGCTGCTGCCTTGCAAAAAGCAGGCTGCCGCTCGGACGAATAATGGAACGCAAGGACACCCGGCTCAAACGGCGAAGTACCGGCTTCTGATGGCGACGCCACGAACAGGAAAGAATTCGCCAAATCAGCGAGTAAGCCGTTGCAACCGACTGTGCGCCATACTCGTTCGAGTGCAAACGTAAGCACTTTCGAATTGACTTGAGGATCGCGAGTCGCGGTCTGAGCAGCAAGCGTATCGGCATGAAACCGCGTTCGCGCTTCTAGGGCGGCGGGCAACAGCACCGACGACGGTAACTTGTAGTCGGGGAATGGTAACGCCAATTGCCGCGTGCCAAAGCCGGCTGCGGTCAACCGCCGTTCGAGTTCAAGCTTGCCGAACGTCTCGACGCCGGGTTTTTGATAAAGCCCTTGGACGCCGAACATCGGAATACCGAGATGATCCTCCGGTGCGCCAGCAAGATACTTCAGACCAAGCTGGTTTTCGATCGCGAGAATCAGGATGCCGCCGGGCTTGAGCATCCGGCAAACCGCTTCGAGCATGGAATGCGCAGGGTCTTCGCCGTCACCAAATAGCGACGCATATTCCAATACCCCAATCAAAGTGACGACGTCGAACTTACGATCGACTGCAAAATCTCCAAATCGCTCGTTCAGTACCATTACATTTGGAAGATCCCGAGTGCGCAATGCGGCAATCGAAGCACGCCGGCGGCTACCCTCGAGTGCGAGAACGCTACCCCCGCACTCGCCGAGATAACGCGTAATCGCACCGCAACCCGCGCCGATCTCGAGGATGTCGCCTGTCAAGCGATGAGAAAGTGGACGCAGCAAGTTTGCACGCGAGGCGCTAAGGTGATACCGGTGCGGCCAGTCGGTACAGTGGGCCGCCAATTCCGGCGAGAGTACCGATAGATCCTTTGCGTCCTGCAGAATACGAGCGAGCGACTCTTCAACCTCGTCACCATCGCTATAGCCAAATGCACTGCCCACATCGCGACGCCAGATACGAATCGCGTCGTCGAACACATAACCGGCCGACTCCAGTTCCAAACATCGAGTCAGCATAATTCGGATTCCATTTTCATACTAAGATTTGACAGCCCAAAGAATCGTGAATCGGTCGCCACCACAAGATGAATCGCATCGTAGCGGCGATCGTGTGGCACGATTTCTTCGCCATGCCGCGTCGCAATGCCAAGCGAAACGAAGTAGTCTCCGGGGCCGAGATGACAATCAAATTTTACACGTGCGATCCATCGCGAACCCGCGTCGCACATGGTTTCGAACCCATTGCATTGCAGCAATTCGGAATTGCTGCCATAGACCGTTACGCCCTCTTTGGTCTTGATCGTGACGCCGAGGATTGGACGCATTATCGGCGAATTGATCGTGAAAGCGACCTGCAATTCAACGGACGCGGTCGTCGCAATCGCGTTCGGATAAGCGACACGATCACTCATCACGAGGAAATCTGTAATCGACGCAGCGCCGTCCCCCCAGCGATACTCGTACGGATTATATGATGGGTGCGTCGCGAATGCGTCCCGATCGAATACTAGTTGTACAGCCTCGGGCACTTGCTCGTATGCCGGCGCAGTGAACGACTTCGATTCCGACGCACCACGAGCTTGCGCCGCCGGCTGTGACACCAGCTCATGCTGCACGTCATTATCAGCTTGCGTGACAGTGACGGACTTTCGCTCGCGGCCGAACAGCAAGTCGAGATACCGGTTCACCGTTTCGCGCGGTTGTCCTTCGAACACTTTCTGCCCTGCGTCCAACAAAATGGCACGAGAGCAGTGCATCACTACTTGCTCGCTACTGTGCGTAACGAGAAGAATGCTGGTGCCATTATCCTTGAGTTGTCGGAGGCGATCAAAGCACTTCGCCTGAAATTTCGCATCGCCGACCGCCAGTGCTTCGTCGACGATCATGATCGCTGGATCAATCTGCGCCTGTACCGCGAATGCTAGACGCACGATCATACCGCTGGAGTACGTTTTGACTGGCTGGTCAATAAAGCGCCCGATGTCGGCGAAAGCCGCGATGCTGTCGAAGCGTGAATCGATTTCTTCCTTCGTCAGCCCCAGCAACGAACCATTGAGATAGACGTTCTCTCGCCCGGAAAACTCGGTGTTGAAGCCGGACCCCAGTTCGAGTAACGCGGCGACGCGGCCGTTGGTAGTAACGTCTCCCTTTGTCGGAGTCAATGTGCCAGCGATGATCTGCAGCAGGGTCGATTTGCCCGACCCGTTACGCCCGACGATACCGACGGTCTCTCCAGGTGCAACCGTGAAGCTAACGTCGTTCAATGCCCAGAATTCGCGGTACAGCGTCTTGCGTCCGCGATGAAACATTTGTAGCAATCGATCGCGCGGCTTCTCATAGATGTTGTAGCACTTGCTGACGTGCGACACACTAATTGCAGATTCAATTTCAATTTTGCTCGTCATGGTCATTTTGCTCGACGGTCCGGCCAGCACCGTGCCAATGGCAACAGCGACTTGTTCATCACCCTCAATAAATCCGCGGACCGCGCGACGCGCCGCCGCTGCACTTCCGTACGCTTCCTCAACATTCGCTGCAACCCGCGTAGTGCGTCCCGCTTGGCTCGGAAGATCGTGCGAGCCTGGCCTTTCATCGCAAATAGCAGGCAGGCCACGAAATTCATAGCAAGGTGCGGAATCAAGAAGATCCAGAACCAAACGCCCGGCATGTTCTTCACGTACGTCCAAACTACATTGCGATGTCCGTGGTATACAGCGAAATCGCTATGTTGCCCACCCGTCGTTCCGGAACCAACATGCAGTGCGACGGCATCCGGAACGAATAGGCAGCGAAAACCTGCAAGACGCAGGCGGAACGCCAGATCGACGTCTTCGAAATAGCAAAAAAAATCCTCGTCAAATCCACCAACAGCGTCGAACGCATCTTTGGCATACATTGCCGTGGCCGCACATGGCCCAAAAACTTCAATACGTGACGACGCGTGCGAGTCGGTATGACGATAGCCCCGCCGCCACGCAATACCGCTCACGTGATAGTTGTCGCCTGCGCCGTCGAGAAGCGAAGGCTCGTCGGCGATCAATGTCTTACCAGCAAAAAACGCATACTCGATCTCGGCCGCGGCCGCTGCGAGCATTTTTTCGATCCAGTTGTCCGCGAGAAATGCATCGGGGTTGACGAGCGCGATCCAATCGCAATCATCGAGCAGCGAGACAGCCAGATTATTGCCACGTGCAAACCCGCTGTTGTAATCGAGTCGCTCATAGTGCGTGTTGCTTGGCTCGCTGGGCGAAGCATCGAACGTGCAACTTGCGTTGTCGACGACGACGACCCGATGAGGCGGGACTGTCTGACGAGCCAATGCTTCCATTGCTCGGTCAAGCATCGATTGCGCGTTCCAGTTGACGATCGCCACGCCAACTTTCGCTCCTCGAGTCATGCCGGAAGTGAGGGCATCGAGAGTCGTCATACTGCGCCAGAAGCAAGGCGTCGAGCAATCCTGTACGCGATTCCCTTCACGCCAGCGGGAACGCGTGCGGGCAGCGGTGCAACTGGGGCGGCATTCGGTTGATCGCCGAGATTGATATATTCGATGAATACATCCCGCAATACTTTGTCGTCAAGCAGTCGCAGCTCCGGATCTACTTCGCCAGCACGACGACGCGCGTCGATGAATTGGCGAATCATCCAGATAATTCGATCGTTGCCCTGTGCGTTAATCGACTCCGCAATCGCGCGCACGTCAGCAGTCAGTCTGTCATGATCGGCGTCACCGTACAAAATGTCACCCTCATAAAGCATCATGCCGACCGCAAGAACCCAGCAAATCTCGAACAACATCCACGCGCGATTCGATGAAATCGTATTTGTCGAGTGAATTCGGTACTGCAGTAGAGGCTGGGAAATCAAAGTGCACTCGAAAGTACGTGCAGCGCGAAGCAGGAAATCCCAGTCGTGTGCGAAACGCAAGTTGCGCATGCCGCCAATACGCTCGTATAAGCGCCGAGAAAACACGACGTTACTCGTGGTCGACACAAAATTCGTCATCAACAGATTCTTCGCAAAATCATTGCTGATGGCGAATGTACGCTCGGGTTT
>Ga0209371_1000178_pt1 | contig 93894 bp, 94 predicted proteins | sample AgamicAtAmrz_FD_187165 | JGI IMG/M metagenome (GOLD analysis project Ga0209371, IMG submission 187165) | Agave microbial communities from Guanajuato, Mexico - At.Am.rz (SPAdes) (version 2) | ecosystem: Host-associated > Plants > Roots > Rhizosphere | place: Guanajato, Mexico | collected 2012-06-07 | reverse complement strand
TGGCAAGCGGGACATTCAGCCTTGGGAAAACGGCAATGATTCCGTTCGTGATTATCGCCTCGGGATCGCAACTGGTCGCGCGATCGCTGCTTCAATCCGCGCCCTGCAATCGGAGGAGCGGTGATGGCCAAGTACCTGCCCTACATTTACCGCTGGGATCGCCAAGGCCGCAAAGGCCAGCCTTGCGATGTCCTGATACGCACCAAGGTCATGAATAGCTGCCTCGTCCGGTTTGGCGACGGCTACACCATGGTAACAAGCCGCAATGCGCTGATGAAGAACCGAGCGGCGCTTGAAAGGAGCGAGGGATGACGAGACGCCCATCCTTAATCCCATCTGGTAGCTGGCCAGTGAGAATGACTGCAGAAGTCGCGGCTGGTTATTGCGGGGAAAAGCACGTCGAAGACTTCCTGGAGCGCGTCGGGTCAACATACCCGTCTCCGAGAGTTGTTGACAGCACGCGCCGGAAGTTCTGGTATCGAGACGATCTCGATAAAGCCATGGGCCTTGATGGCCAACACATATCGACGTTTGGAGCACGGTTCCGTGAAAAGATCAGGGAAAAGCGGCACAGTGGAACTGCCTAAGCACGTACACCGGGTGACGAAGCGCCGCAAGGATGGCTCATCCACGGTCTACACCTTCTACACCCGGTCACGAAACACGAAGGAAGCATGGCCTTCCATCGCCCTACCTGATCCGCTTGACCGGGATTTCTCTCTGCGGCTTTCGATCTGCGAAAGCATGGAGAGAGACAATAAGGGCTTCATCCTCGACGGGACCCGCCTCCCCGACATCAAGAGCGAGGAGTTTTGGGGGAAGGCTGAAAAGGCATTCTCATCACGATTGCGCCGCGGTCGGGAAGGCGTGAAGGACTTCAAATCTCTGGTCGAAGCCTTCCAGAGCGAGACAAACCCGTCTTGGACTGAACTGGCACCGTCGACGCAGCGCGGCTACAAGGCGTCCGGCACTATGATCGTTGAGACGTGGGGCGACATGCTGCCCTCCGACTTGACGACAGTTGACGCTCAGGAGGCCATAGACGAGCTAGGAGAGACGCCGGCGACCGCCAACCAGTTCAGGGCCTTTCTGTCCCGCCTGATGTCTTGGGGCGTTCCCAGAGGCTACTGCACGACCAACGTGGTTGAACACACGGAGAAGATACCCGGAGGCGAACCGTGGGTCCCGTGGCCGAATTGGGCGTTCGAGATAATGTTCGAACATGCCCCCTTCCATCTCAAACTCATCTGTCTGTCGGCCTTTTTCACCGGCCAGAGACAGAGCGACGTCATCAAGATGAAAAAGCCCAAGTCGGGCGACACCACGATGGAAGTCCGAGCCCAGAAAACGAAAAACTCCGTCTGGATACCGATCCACTCCGAATACCGGAAATGGATGGATCGGGCGCCAAAGTCGGACAGCATTATGCTGCACGCTGGTTCTCGCACGGCATCGTACAAGACGGCCGACGGGTTTCGAACCGAGTGGCAGAAGCTCATGAACAGAGAAGAGTTCAAGCCATTTCGCGAGAACAGAATCGTGTTCCACGGTCTACGCAAGAACGCGGTGATTAATCTGCTGGAGGTTGGCTGCACCGAAAGCCAGGTTGGCGCGATCTGCAATATGTCGACGCAGATGGTGCAGCATTACGGGCGTGAGGTTGCCCTTAGAAGCTTGGCAAAAGACGCCATGAAGCTGATGGAAGACCGGTGGAAAGAAATTGAGCCCTTGGCCTTCCGAAACAGTGGTGATAAATAGCTAATTGCGGTTCCCAATTCACCAAACGTTCTCGGTTTATCTCGGGTGTATTTTGGATAGATTGGAAACCGCTAATATTGTTTTCTCAGTCTTTATTCGATTTCAATATAACTCTTAATCAGCGGGTCGTAGGTTCGAGCCCTACATCACCCACCAAATTTCTCCATAGTGACAAGACGTTGTGATGCCGGATTGAAGCATCGCGTGAGCTTCGGAAGCCTCGTCTTAGGTCGGGCATTCCGCGCGATAGCAGTAAAATTGCTGCGGCAGTCACGACGCCAGCGCTCGAAGCGTCGCGTGTTTTCGCCTGGCCTCCTCTAAAGTTCCAGCGTTGGCACAGGCTCTTTTACACCGACAAAACGCGGCGCCAGCGGCCGGCCGGCGATACGGCTTCCAAACTGCTCGGTAAAGGGAACAGGTGCCGCCCGCCTTACCGCCTCGATGGCGGATTCGATGAAGGCCCTGCGTCTTGGACTTTCCTCCTGCGGGCGCGCGGCAATCACCACCACCTTGTCCCTTATCCTTCCGTCCTTGTGCAAAATGAACTGCAGCGTCACCACCAGTCCCTCCGTGTCCTCCGGCGGCACCCAGCAGGCGAAGATGGCATCGAACATTTCGTTGAGATTGCCGACAGGTGTAGGGTCGTTGCAGGCGCGCGACTGAGCGGAAGCCTGCGTCAGGAAACCTGTCAGCACGATGGCGCAGGCCACAAGGCCCGAGAGCTTGCCGGTCGGGCAAGCCGGGAATGAAAGAATGAACAAATTTGCTATCCTTTCCTCGCGACACAGCCGCAGGATGGTGAGCCCGTGCCGCTTGCCAGTAAGTGATGTCTAAAATATCAATGAAATAAAAATCGGATATATCGCCTAACCTAGATACAAAATTATGAATCAAAAATACTCATTAACTTTCTAAAATCTATCAAAATAATATTTATATTGCACAATATATTACACAATATACCGCTCTTAATCAAGATATACATTAAAACAGCGCCCCAGAAAGGAAATTGACATAACCCCCGGGCGGTTTTTCAGTCATACTGCGTCGAGGCACCCAACGATCCCGGGATGCCTCTTCAAATTCTTGCGATGAAGCGGACGAAAGCGCGATTCTCGGCGTTGCGGTGACGTTACTTCCGCAAAGCTGTCTCAATCATCCCTATGATCGAGATTATGAGATTACTCATCACCATATTGCTGTTCGTCCTCGGCGCGGTCGGGAGCGGGGTATGTGCGTTTTTATTATCGGCAGCCCTTGCCGATTCCGGGCTCCTCGGCTCCTGTTTCGAGGGAAGCTGTGCTTTCGCGGCGCTTTTCATGGTGCTTCCGGTCACATGGTTCGTCCTTTTCGCGCTTTATGTCATGGCTCTGCTGATCTGGAGACGAAAACCCTTCCGCAACCGAAGCCTCTGAAAAAGCGCATCCCCGCCTCATCGCTACCGGGCATTCGTTGACAGCGACGGGCACTTGCCGTTAACTCCCGCCTGCTGGGGGATTCGCTGCCAGTGATATCGGGCCCTGCGGGGCATATGCGGTATCACCGGCCTCTGAATGTGCATGTTCCAATTTGCGTTTCGCGTTTGAAGGACATGACGGAAAACAGGGAGACCAAACGATGCGGGCCGCAATCAATTCCCCGTCGCTTTCGATCGACACCATGGACTATCAGGCCGAGTGCCAGTTCGCACTGGAACCCTCCATTCAGGGGCTCATTGAAAAAGCCGAACATGCCGGCTGGAACCGCCAGCAGGCCGCACTCGCCATCGTGGCGCTCGCCAGCGAACATCTCACCGATATGTTATCGACGCTCGCAGCGCCGGATCAACGCCCCCACTCCTGAATGCACCCTGCCGCCGGGGCGGATCAGCGCCCGGGCAATCTTGATATCCATCCCCACACACCGATCCCAGGCTGGCGTAGGCTAAACGCCTCCACCGCAGGCGCATGATGCGCCTTGCGGAGCCGTGCCGGGCCCCACGCCCGCTGCCACGTGATACGCCCCTGTTTACCCAGCAATGTCGGAATGGCGCTGACAGCCTGCCTTAGTGTTGACACAAGCGGCCAATAATGAGAACATATAGTGAACATTATGGAGGTCAGCGATGAACACAGCAGACGCAACCATAGAAAATGCCCTCACCGTCGTGGCCCGTTCCCGTGACATGCGCGAGCGCGCGCTGGAACGCCGGCGCGAATTGCAGCGGCGCACCGAGGTCATCATCACCCGGCCGCTTTACGTGCTCAAGAAGAGCGAAGGACCGCGGCAATTGTCGCTGAAGCTCGACAGCTGAGGCTGTCTGCCTTTCTGGTGCCGTTCAAACGCTGCAAAACGGCGGCGGCGCGACGCAGCAGACAATGAAAAATCCCGTGCGGATCACATCGAGCACGGGATTTTCAGAATGAAGAGATCATGGTTCTGTCTTATTGCATGCGTTGCATTGCGGCTTCGGGCTCGCCGGTGGTGGCAACCGCCGCGGCGGGAAGGCGATCGGTCTTTTTCAGGATGACGACGGGCTTGTCAGCCGGTTCCGTCGGCGGAACGATGCTTGCGGTTTTGAATTCGCGGTCGACGGCAGGGACGGAAGCGTTGATCTTTTCATGACCCGCGCATTCCGCAAGCGCTGCACTGGCGGAAAAACCAAAGACAGCGGCGATAATGAGAACTGATTTCATGTCATTCTCCCTTCGCTTTTATGGCAATCTCCAGTCTAGGTGGAGACGAACCGGATTGAAAATCACACTTTAGAGACACCTTATAAACTTAACGTCGGTAGTCGTCGTTTCGATATGCGAATGGCGCGCCAGAACTGGTCATGCTTTGTTATTTCTTCCGCAGATCCAGCGGATTTCCGCAAAGCGGTCTGCGAAATATCATCGCCACGTAACTTCCCTTGAGGGAAATCAGGCTTGGCGTGTAAGTCGAAACCTTAGCCTGGTTGGCGGCCTTGATCGTTCTTCCTTCGAGGGAATTCTGCTGCATTGCACGACTCCTTCCGTAAGCGATAACGAAAATGCACTGTTCTTGTTCCGATCACGGTTTCGTTGTTGCAGTCGAAAGAATGAACGCGTCGCCGCCTGTTTTTTCTTCCGCGGCGGCGAGACGAAGCAGGCGGAACACTCCCCAAGTCCCCCATGCTTGAAAAATCCGCCCGAAAGCTATATATGACCAGGCGCGAGGACGACCTCGGCCACATCGGCGACAGCATGCGGGACGGCCCGGTCACAAACCGGAGAATAGAATGCGCTCCCTGCAAGATCGTATCCGCCACGCCCTCAGTTTCGAGATCATCGGGCTTCTGCTGGTCATTCCACTCGGCGCATTGCTGTTTGGCATGCCCATGGAGGATATCGGCGTCGTGGGCCTCGTCAGCGCCACGCTCGCGACCATCTGGAATTACGTCTATAATCTCGGCTTCGACCACGCCATGCAGCGCCTGAAGGGCACGACGCTCAAGACACCCGCCATTCGGGTCGGGCACGCGGTGCTGTTCGAACTCGGCCTGCTTATCGTCCTGATGCCCTTCATCGCCTGGTATCTGAATATCAGCCTTGCCCACGCGCTGGTGATGGATATCTCCTTCGCGCTTTTTTACGTGGTCTATGCTTTTGTCTTCAACTGGAGCTACGACCGCGTCTTCCCCCTGCCGGAATGGAAGTCGCAGCAGGACGCCGCCTGAAACGATCGGAAAATACCGATAGCGTCCGTGCCGGCACCGCGCCTGCACGGACCAACCGTCAGAGAGACTTCAGCGTCCAGGCCACAATCTCGCGCGTCGCGGCGGCAAAGGCCTGGTCGAGTGCTTTCACGAAATTGGCGTTGCCTGAGCCGCTGACGCGGGCGCTGGAACGGAACACCTCCTGCGCCTTCACCGTGCCGTTGCGGTCGTTGAGGAGCTTCACCGAGATTTCGATATTGGCGAGGTTCTTCGCCGTATCGATCTCGAAGGCACGGATATCGCTCACGACCTGATAATCGATCGCCAGCCCCTGCCCCGGCCGGCCGACGCCGCCGAGTTTGCCGGTATCCTCGAACGCTTCCACGAGCTTGGATTGCACCATACGCGGCAGGCGGTCGCTCCACTGCGAATTGCCGAGATATTGCACTTCCGAGCCCGAAAGCCGCACCACGATGTTTTCGCTGTCCAGCGCCTTCAGGGCGGTCGGATCGGCAATCAGCAGCTGACGGCTTTTCAGCGACGGCCCCTGCGTCACCGCCGCCGGCGAGACGGAGAGATCGAACGTATCGTTCTTCGGCGCGCCCGCGCAGCCCGCCATCATTGCAGCAAGCAGCGGAGCCAGAACGAGGGCGCGGCGTTGGCCGTTCATCGATAGTCTCATTGGCCCATACCCCTCTTAGCGCCTTGTTCTGCCGTCATATTGTTTCACGGTTTCGCCGCCGAAAATCAACCGTTGCGGATCGCGGTCGATATTGGTGATGGCATTGTTGAGATTGTCCACCGTCTGTCGCGTGCTGCCGATCAATGCCTGGAAATCTTTCAGGCCCGAGCTTGAGAAGCGGGTCAGATTGTCGGCGATCGGCCCGATGCGGGCATTGAGATTGTCGGCCACCGCCTTGAAGGAGGTGAGCGTCTCACGCGCCTTGGCAAACAGCGAATTGGCGTCGTCAGTGCCGAGCATGCCGTCCACCTTGGCGAGAATCCCATCAACGCGGCTGGAGGCCAGGTTCAGCTTGCGGCCCATCTCGGTGAAATCGGAAACCGCCTGATCGATATCGGCGCGCCGTGCGCCCACATCATCGGCGATCCGCTTGAAGTTCGCGACAGCATCGCGCGCATCGGCGGTCGCAGAGGAAACGTCGTCAACCACGGTGCCCACCTTGGCGGGATCGACGGAGGCGAGAAGCTCATCCGCGCGCTTGACGACCGTCTGCACTTCCGTGCTTGCCGCCTCGAAATTGCGCGCCGTGCTCTGCACCGTTTCCATGATGCCCTGAATATCGCTCGAAGCCGACGCGACATCCTTCGTCACCTTGTCGACATTGGACAGGATGGAATCGATCTTGCCAGCATCCACTGCCTTCACCAGATCTTCGATGGCGCTCAGCGTGCCGTCGAGGCGCACCGAGACCGACTGTACGGTGGTGGAAAGCGAGCTGAGGCTGGCAATGAAATTCTTGATGCCATCGGAGTTTGCCGCCAGCGCATCGGAGAATTTTTCGGCATTGCGAACCGTCTGCGTCAGCGGGCCGCGCGCATCCTGCACGAAGCCCTGCAATTCGCCGATGGCGCCATCGGCGCGCTTCAGTATCTTGTCGGCGGTGGCAAGCAGGTTGGTGACGCTGGAAAGATCGGCCGTCAGCTCGGCCGGAACACCGCTTTCGACGGCTTTCTGCAGAATGCGCTCGCCATCCTTGTTGCCGCCGGAAAGCTCGATATACGCCGCTCCGGTCAGGCCCTGAATTTCAAGCACGGCGCGTGTGGAAGGGAAAACCGGCGCATCCGCCTGTACCTCTGTAAAGGCGATGGAATAGGCCGGGTCGTCGCGGTCGATTGCAAGCCCGCGCACCGTGCCGACGGGAATACCGTTGAAACGCACCGGAGAGCCGACCGAAAGGCCATTGGCGGAGCCCGGAATACGCACCACAAGCTGTGCTGTCGGGCCACCGCGGCCGAATTCCGCCATCCAGTAAACGAAGCCAAATGCAGCGGCGATCACGATCAGCGTGAAAATTCCGACTATGGTGTAGTTCGCCTTGGTTTCCATGCTTCTCGTTACTCCACCGGATGTTCCTGCCTGTCGTCCGGAAGAACGACAGAGCGCGCCCGTTTACCGCGGAAATAGGACTGCACCCACGGGTCGTCGCAGGCAAACATGTCCTGCAGCGTCCCTTCCACCAGCACCTTCTTCTGGCCGAGAACCGCAATGCGGTCACAGACGGAGAACAGGCTGTCGAGATCGTGCGTCACCATATAAACGGTCAGGCCGAGCGAATCGCGCAGCCGCGCGATCAGCATATCAAATTCCGCCGCCCCGATGGGATCGAGGCCGGATGTCGGCTCATCAAGGAAGACGAGGTCGGGATCGAGCGACAGCGCCCGGGCAAGCGCTGCGCGCTTGATCATGCCGCCTGACAGTTCCGACGGGTATTTGTCGCCCGCATCGGGCTTCAGCCCCACCATCTCGATCTTGAGATAGGCAAGCTCGTCCATCAGTTTCTTCGGCAGATCGAGATATTCGCGCATCGGCAGCTGGATGTTTTCCTTCACCGTCAGGCCGGAAAACAGCGCGCCCTGCTGGAACAGCACCCCAAGCCGCTGGTCGAGCCTCATGCGCTCGTCCTCGCCCGCCTTGTCATAATCAGAGCCGAGAATGCTGATCGTGCCCGCCTGCCGTGGCAAAAGCCGCAGGACCGTGCGCATCAACACGGATTTTCCGGCCCCGGAGGGACCGATGAAACCCAGGATTTCGCCGCGATAGACATCGAGATTGAGATCTTCCAGCACGTTCCGGCCGTTAAAGCCGACTGTCACGCCCTCGACGGAAAGCACCACCTCGCGGCCGTCTTTTCCGGTCTTTGTCTGCTGCTGCGGTTTCTGGTCCAGTGTTTCCAACGCGCCCTCCCTAGAAATCGATGGCTGCGTAGAAGATGGCAAAAAGACCATCCACCAGAATGACGACGAAGATCGACTTCACCACCGAGGAGGTGACGTGCTGGCCGAGCGATTCCGCCGAGCCGCCTACTTTCATGCCCTCCACCGCTGCGACGATGCCGATGATGAGCGCCATGAACGGCGCCTTGATCATACCCGCTGCGATGGTCGATTCCTCCACCGCGCCATGCAGACGCGAGAGGAACACCTCAAAAGTGATGCCGGAATAAAGCAGCGCCACGATGGCAGCACCAAAAAGCGCGGCAAAATTGGCGAGAATGGTCAGAAGCGGCAGCGCAATGGTGAGCGCCACCAGCCGCGGAAACACCAGCACGCCCACGGGATTGAGGCCAATCACCTTCAGCGCGTCGATTTCCTCGCGCATCTTCATGGAGCCAATTTCGGCGGTGATGGCGCTGCCGGAGCGGCCGGCGATCATGATCGCAGTCAGCAGCACACCGATTTCACGCAGCTGGAGAATGCCGACGAGATCGACGACGAAGACCTCAGCCCCGAAATATCTGAGCTGGAACGCGCCCTGCTGGGCGATGATGGCACCGATCAGGAACGACATCAGCATGATGATCGGCACGGCGCGCACGCCCATATGGTCGATCTGGTTGACGATTGCCGCCGGCGAGACGCCGCGCCCGCGCCCGAGCTTCATCTGCGCACCGCGCACTGCCGAACCCAGAATATACATGCCCGCCAGGAAATCCGCGCCGTTCTGGACCACGGCCTTGCCGATCGGAGAAAAGATGCGCTCCACCAGTCCCTCGCGCGCGACCGGCTCCGCCTCCATCTCCGCCTTGTCGGGCAGCTGCCCGATCACCTGCTCGATACGGTCGTTGCCGCTGAGCGTGACGGTCGCACCATTCGCCTCGAGGTCCTTGCGCAGGCGCTGGATGATCCAGGCGCCGGTCGTATCGATGGACTCGACGGAGGAAAGCTCGATCTCCACCGGGCCGGCGGGTCTGCTTTTTTCGATCTTATCGAGATCAGGTAAAACGGCGGAGAGATTACTGTTGCGCCAGGAGCCGCTCATGACATAGCGCAGGCCGCCGCCGGAGACGGTGCCGTCTTCGGTGATTGCGGCCGGGGTCGCCTGTTGCCGTGTGTCCTGTTCTTGCATAATGCTCCGAGCGAATGCAGCCGTCACGAGATTCTTAAAGGTTTCATAACGTTTCGGCCTCCGGCAAGCCACAGTGGCAGCCGACAATTCGTGATAAATTTGGCGTCATGTGTCATTTGACGCCCAATCGGAAGTGAAAAAACATGCCCCGTTACCTTCAAGCCACAACAGAACGTTTCGCCGTTGCTGGCAGCTTCACCATTTCACGCGGCACCCGGACGCATGCGGATGTCGTAACGTGCACCATCCGCGATGGTTCCTTCACCGGCAGAGGTGAATGTGTGCCCTATCCGCGATATGGCGAAAGCATCGAAGGCGTCATTGCCGATATCGAGGCGATGGCGGAGCGGATCGCCGCAGGCCTGACGCGGCAGGAGTTGCAGCAGGCGATGGAACCGGGTGCGGCCCGTAATGCGGTGGATTGCGCGCTTTGGGATCTCGAGGCGAAGATGAGCGGCCAGAGCGTCGCCGAGCAGGTCCTCGGACAGGAGGCAGAGCCGCTCGTCACAGCCTATACGATTTCGCTTGCAGACCCGGAGACCATGGCCGCAAAGACCGCAGAGAACGCCGGACGTCCGCTTCTGAAGATCAAGACCGGCACAGCCGACGATGAAGCCCGCCTGCGGGCCGTCCGCGCAGCCGCACCCGAGGCGCGCATCATCATCGATGCCAACGAAGGCTGGAACGACGACAATATCGAATATTATCTGAGGCTTGCGGCAGAGCTGAAGATATCGCTGATCGAACAGCCCCTGCCCGCTGGCAAGGACGCCATTCTCTCCCGTATCGACCATCCGGTGCTGATCTGCGCCGATGAAAGCGTGCATTCCACCAAGGACCTCACCGGCCTGCGCGACCGCTACGACGCGATCAACATCAAGCTCGACAAGACCGGCGGCCTGACAGAGGCGCTTGTCATGAAGGCGGAGGCCGAAAGGCTCGGTTTCACCATCATGGTCGGCTGCATGCTCGGCACCTCGTTGGGCATGGCACCTGCCGTGCTTGCCGCGCAGGGCACGGCCTTTGCCGATCTCGACGGCCCGCTGCTTTTGGCCGAGGATCGGGAGCCTGGGCTGGTTTATGAAGGCTCGCTTGTTTATCCGGGGCGGCCGGAATTGTGGGGGTAGAGCTCTCGCCAAGGGTCCGGACTGGGTTGGTGCCTAGAGGCTGCATTCGCACCCTCTCTCCGGTGCGTCACCGGAAGGTTACTGAGAAGCCTCTAAAGCCTCACCTCCGTCATGCCGGACCTGATCCGGCATCCAGCCACGGCGCGTCTGCGCCGTGAGAAATAAGTCTTACGCGATCAAAGACTTGATCGCACTGGATCCCGGCTCAGGGCCGGGATGACGGTATGCGGATGCTACAATTTCAACCAACACTCGTTTACAGGTGAGCCTACCATCAGCGCCCGTCAAACGCTCCAATCACGCCGCGTGCTTGCCAATCAGCCCCGGAATATTCACCGGCTCCATTTCGTCCGATGTCTGCTCGGCGACCACTTCGCTCGTCTGCATCCAGGTGATCAGCTCGAAGCTGCCATCGGCGTTCTCGGCAATCGCCGTGCAGCTTTCCACCCAGTCGCCGGTGTTGATGTAACGTATGCCGTCCATGTCTTCCATGACGGCGTGGTGAATATGGCCACAGATCACGCCGTCGACATTGTTGCGCCGGGCTTCATCCGCCACCACACGCTGGAATTCACCGATGAAGTTGACGGCGTGTTTCACCTGCAGCTTGGCCCAGGCCGAAAACGACCAGTAAGGCAGGCCGATGCGGCGGCGTACGGCGGCGATGGCGATATTGATGGCGATTGCTGCGTCATAGGCCCAGTCGCCGAGATAGGCGAGCAGGCGGGCGTTGCGCACCACCACGTCGAACTCGTCGCCATGGATGATGAGATATTTCCTGCCGTCGGCCGCCTCATGGATCATGCGTTCGGCCACTTCGATGCCGCCGAAATGCATGCCGGGGAACTCCCGCAGGAATTCATCGTGATTGCCGGGAATATACACGATGCGGGTTCCCTTGCGGGCCTTGCGCAGCAGCTTTTGCACCACGTCGTTGCAACCCTGCGGCCAGTACCAGCTGCGGCGCAGGCGCCAGCCGTCGACGATGTCACCGACGAGAATGATCGTTTCGGCCTCGTGATGTCTGAGGAAGTCCAGCAGATAGTCAGTCTTGGCCGCCTTGGAACCAAGATGAACATCCGAAATGAAAAGCGTTCTGAACTGTCTGGTTTCGATTTGACCGGCCACGGATTTCATCCCCCTGTTCGGTTGCGTCCCTGCGGCTTTCTTCCCTCTCAGAACCAGACTCGTGTTTCAGCAACATGACAGCGGCCGTTTTTTGCAGGGAATATGACGAAACGCTTCACGAAAACGCGAATAAGCCGTGGCCGCATTTGCATGAGACGCCCGTAAATAACGGCTGTACCACGGGGAAGTTTGTTGTATTCAGGGGTCCGAAATAAAACCAGATACGACGGTGGAAGACATGACCTCTCACGATAAGAACAACACGCCCGCCAACACGGCAAAGGCCGACATCGAAGAACAGGCGCTCTTTTTCCACCGCTATCCGCGCCCCGGCAAGCTGGAGATCCAGGCCACCAAGCCGCTCGGCAACCAGCGCGATCTGGCGCTCGCCTATTCGCCGGGTGTCGCCGCACCCTGCCTCGCCATCCATGAAAATCCGGAAATGGCGGCGGATTACACCGCCCGCGCCAATCTCGTCGCCGTCATCTCCAACGGCACGGCCGTGCTTGGCCTCGGCAATATCGGCCCGCTCGCCTCCAAGCCTGTGATGGAAGGCAAGGCCGTCCTTTTCAAGAAATTCGCCGGTATCGACGTGTTCGATATCGAGATCGACGCGCCCGGCATTAACGACATGGTTTCCACCATCGCGGCGCTGGAACCCACCTTCGGCGGCATCAACCTTGAAGACATCAAGGCGCCGGAGTGTTTCGAGGTGGAGCGCCAGCTGCGCGAGAAGATGAACATTCCCGTCTTCCACGACGACCAGCACGGCACCGCGATCATCGTCGCCGCCGCTGTCACCAACGCTCTGGAACTGGCCGGAAAGTCCCTGTCCAGCGTCAAGATCGTTGCCTCGGGCGCCGGTGCGGCAGCCCTTGCCTGCCTCAACCTCCTCGTTGCGATGGGCGCGAAGAAAGAAAACATCTGGGTCCACGACATCGAGGGCCTCGTTTATGACGGCCGCAATACGCTGATGGACGAGTGGAAGGAAGTTTACGCCCAGAAGACCGACAAGCGCGTGCTGGCCGAAACGATCGACGGCGCCGATGTCTTCCTCGGCCTGTCGGCGGCAGGCGTTCTGAAGCCGGAACTGCTGGAGCGCATGGCGGAGAACCCGCTGATCCTCGCGCTTGCCAACCCCAAGCCAGAAATCATGCCGGAAGAGGCGCGTGCCGCCCGCCCGGACGCGATGATCTGCACCGGCCGTTCGGATTTCCCGAACCAGGTCAACAACGTGCTCTGCTTCCCCTATATCTTCCGCGGCGCGCTCGATTGCGGCGCGACGACGATCAACGAGGAAATGAAGATGGCCGCCGTGCAGGCCATCGCGGAACTCGCGCGTGAGGAAGTTTCCGAAGTGGCCGCCAAGGCTTACAGCGGCGAAACGCCGATCTTCGGCCCGACCTACCTCATCCCCTCGCCCTTCGATCCGCGCCTTATCCTGCGCATTGCCCCGGCCGTTGCCCGTGCTGCCGCCGCAAGCGGCGTTGCCGCCCGGCCGATCACCGATTTCGAAGCCTATCTCGACCAGCTGAACCGCTTCGTCTGGCGCTCGGGTTTCATCATGAAGCCTGTGTTCAACGCCGCAAAGGCCGCCGAAAAGAAGCGCATCATCTTTGCCGAAGGCGAAGACGAGCGCGTGCTGCGCGCCGCCCAGGTGCTCTTGGAAGAAGGCACCGGCATCCCGATCCTCATCGGCCGTCCGCAGATCATCGAAACGCGCCTCAAGCGTTTCGGTCTGCGCATCCGCCCGCATACGGATTTCGCCGTGGTGAACCCGGAAGACGATCCGCGTTACCGCGACTATGTGGATGATTATTTCGCCCTGGTCGGCCGCGCCGGCATCAACCCGGAAGCGGCACGTACCATCGTGCGCACCAACACCACTGTCATCGGTGCGCTGTCGGTCAAGCGTGGCGAAGCCGATGCGCTGATCTGCGGCCTCGAAGGCCGTTACGACCGCCATCTGCGCGACGTGAACCAGATCATCGGCAAGCAGGACGGCGTGCGCTCCTTCGCCGGCCTCAGCCTGCTCATCACCCAGCAGGGTGCGCTGTTCCTCACCGATACCTTCGTCAACAACGACCCGACATCGGAAGAAGTGGCCGAAATGGCCATTCTCGCCGCGAAGGAAATCCGCCGCTTCGGCATCACGCCGAAAATCGCGCTCGCCAGCCATTCCAATTTCGGCTCGCGCGATTCCGAAAGCGCCCGCAAGATGCGCCGCGCGCTGAAGATCGTGCAGGAGGCTGCACCCGAACTGGAAGTGGACGGCGAAATGCAGGGCGGCTCGGCCCTGTCAGAAGCGCTGCGCAAACGCGCCATGCCCAACAGCGTGCTGACCGGCGAAGCAAACCTGCTGGTCTTCCCGAACCTCGATGCGGCCAACATCACGCTGGGCGTCACCCGCACCTTGACGGAAGGCCTGCATGTCGGCCCGATCCTGCTCGGCACGGCCCTGCCCGCCCATATCCTGTCGCCCAGCGTCACCTCGCGCGGCGTCGTCAACATGGCGGCCTTTGCCGTGGTGCAGGCCTCGCACCCTTCGGTCTAACACCCCGCTAAATTGATCCAGAAAGCCGCGCGCATTGACGTGCGGCTTTTTATTTGCGAGTATAGAAAATAATACAGATTTTTAGATTTAATATTTTATTTTATTATTTATGAGCGAAAGATATGCTTGATCACGTTGAGATATATGTTTCAGATATCGAAAAATCGTTTCAGTTCTGGTCAAGCATTCTGCAAAAGATTGGCTACGATGTAGCCTCCCGTTGGGAAAGCGGCTTTACTATCGCAAATGACAAGGATGCCTACCTGACCTTCGTACAGGTGGAGAAAAAGCATCGTGAACGCGATTATCATCGTTGCGGCGTTGGGCTCAATCATCTCGCGTTTCAGGTCGCGTCTCGCGGCGTGGTGGACGAACTCAAGATGCATTGCGCCCAAAACCATGTTTCGGTTCTCTATGACGACCGATACCCCTATGCGAACGGCGATAAAAATTATTACGCGCTGTTCGTTGAAGACCCTGACAGGATCAAGGTCGAATTCGTGTCCGCCGAATAGGTGGAAAAGCGACACGCGGTCGGCGTTAACGCAGTTTTGAACATGCTGTTGCCGCATTGCGGCAACAGCTTATGTTATCTTCCTGAAACACGGATTTCCTGAAGCATAACACCCCTGCCACCGGCCGGGGACATCAAACGGATCGCACAATTGACCCGGCGCAGCCGCATCATCGGCCTTCTGCTTCCCCTTGTTTTCATTGCTCCTGCCGCCGCTCTTGCGGATCAGGTGTGCGATACGCTTTATCAACAGTTGCGAGAACCACCCCGTGTCATCGGCAACACGGCCGAGGTGCGGCGCTATGCCAATGCGCTTGCCCACCAGAACATCGTCATCCGCAAGATCAGGAACGACATGCGCAGCTATGGCTGCTCGTCCGGCAGCGTCATCGTTTATGGCAATCCCAATGCCGGGCTCTGCGCCGAGATCGGCGATGCGCTTGTGGATGCCGAGGCCGAACGCGACGCGATCATCCGCGATCGCGACGACGCCATGGCGGCGGCGAGGAGCGACGACGGCGATACCAGGCGCGAGCGCATTCTTGCCGCCCTCGATGCCAATGGCTGCACCCCCGCTGAGGAGATGAACCGTCAAGCATCGCCTGCACCCGATGTGACGCGTTATCCCGATGCCTTCAGGCAGAATGGCGGTGAGCCGGGACAGGCGGGCCTTTCCCCTTACCCCAACGCCGCCGCGGAGGGCGGGCTTCGCACACTCTGCGTGCGCACCTGCGACGGCTCATTCTTCCCAATCGCCTCCAACGCCTCGCCACTCGATTTCCGCGCCCAGGCCGAGCAGTGCCAGAAAATGTGCCCGGGAACCGAGACGGAGCTCTATTTCCACTCCATGACGGATCAGGAAACAGCAGATATGGTGTCCGCTGAAACCGGCAAACCCTACAAGGACCTGCCGACCGCCTTCGCCTATCGCAATGCCTCAAGGAAAGCGCCCGGCTGCGCCTGCAACATGGCCGCCTATCACGAGGAGATGCAAAAGCAGGAAGAGGCGTCCCGGCCGGAAGCCGAAAAGCCCTATTCCAGCATCACCACCATTCCATCGCCGCAAGGTGACAAGGCCCCGAAGCCCGCCGAGCAGCAGGCCGCAAAGCCGCCGGAGCAACCCGTTCCCGAGCGCGACTATGACCCGAACGACACCAAGGTGCGCGTCATCGGCCCCAAATTCCTGCCGGACCAGACCGGCAAGATCGACCTGAAGAACCCGGCGCTGAAGGGTATCCAGCCACAGCAGTGAAATCTCTTCTGCACGCGGAATGGTGCGAGCGCGTGCCCCTTGTTTCTTCTCCCCGGCGGGGAGAAGTCCGCGGCAGCAGGATGAGGGGGCAAGCTCTCCGAAAATCTCCGCCGTTACCCCCTTATCCGACCCTTCGGGCCACTTTCTCCCCGGCGAGGAGAAGAAATGCGCGGCAACGTCCCGCCCTGTTCGCAGGCCTCCGGGTCTACACCCCACCCCAGCGGTTACGAAACACAAGCTCTTCCAGCGGCACGCGCTGCCGCCAGCCCTTCACCGCCAGTTCCGGTTCGGTATAAAGCGTATCGACACGACCGAGGCACAGCCAGGCGACAATCTCGATATGATCGGGGATATCCAGAATGGCCCTGATATCGCTGTCGTGGAAAATGCTGACCCAGCCGACGCCGACGCCTTCGGCGCGGGCCGCGAGCCAGAGGTTCTGGATGGCGCAGACGGTGGAATAGACATCCGTGCGTGCATTATGGGTGCGACCCAGCACCACCTTGCCACCCCGTGTCGGATCGCAGGTCACGCAGATGCTGAGCGGCGCCTTGCGGATGCCTTCGAGCTTCAGGCTGCGATAAAGCGCCTGCTTTTCACCCGTAAACATCGCCGCCGCCTCTTCATTGGCGCGGCTGAAGGCCACCCATGCCGCCTGGCGCACGGCGCCATCGGTGACGAGGGTGAAGTTCCACGGCTGCATGAAACCGACCGATGGCGCCGAATGCGCCGCCCTCAAAAGGCGCTCGATGAGATCATCCGGCAGCGGGTCCGGCAGGAACTGGTCGCGCACATCGCGGCGGGTTTCGATGGCACGATAGACGGCCTCACGCTCCTCGCCGGAAAACGGGCGGGCGGGCGAAAGCGCGTGATCGAACGGGTTGGAGTCGGGCGGCATGGTGACGGGCGACATGGTGACGGGCGGTTCGGTCGGCATCGTTTATCCCTAACAATGCGGGGCGGGCCGGTGCCGAAACCATGGGAGGTTTGCAGCGACGACGCGCTTTTCCAGCGACCTGCCGCCGTCCGCGCGGTTCGGTCCATCCTGCCAGGCCGGTCTTCTGACTAAGCTTCATCCGCCCCGTTTCGCCTTCCCGAATTGCTCCAGTGGCATGAGAAACAGAGCATCCGCCTCACAGCGTTGGGCACGTTCCGGTTTTTCACCGGATTCCCGATTCTCCCGCCGAAGGGCGGGCACCTGACGGGTGAAGCTATGGGCAAAAAAGCTTGCGAACACAAGTGCGGTGCAGGTGGTGCGGCAATGTGGCCTGCCGCACCTTACCTTCATCACTCCACCGGGAAATATCTGACATAAGCGAACTCGTCGCCATCAGGTGACCAGTTGGGAGAGTTCATCGTGCCCTGCCCGCCAAACAGCTCGAAAAGCGTTTCGACATTGCCGCCATCCATATCCATCAGCCGCACCCGCACGTCGAGATCGCGGGGATGATCGAACACGTCGCCGTCATAGGAAATGAAGACAACCTTGTCCCCCCTTGGTGACGGGTGCGGAAACCAATCGCCATAGGAGCTGTCGGTGATGCGCTCCACCGCTGAGCCATCCACCCGCACCCGCCAGATTTGCATCCGTCCGGTGCGGCTGGAATTGAAATAGATCCAGGCGCCGTCAGGCGAATAATCCGGCCCGTCATTGCGGCCCTCACCATGGGTAAGGCGTGTTTCAACGCCGCTGTCTATGTCCATGGAATAGATATCGAAAATCTGATCGCGAATGCCGCAATAGGCGAAGCTTTTCCCATCCGGTGACCAGCCGTGCCAGTAGGAAGGAAGGTTCTCCGTCATCAGCCGCGGCGTGCCGCCCGCCGCGGACAGGAGATAGATGGCGCTCTTGCCGAATTCCACCTTGTCTGAAATGGCGTAAAGCGAACCGTCGGGCGAAATGCCGTGGTCATTGTTGCACTGGATTGCGAAACCCGTATCGACCTTTTGTGGCGACGCGTCACCGGAAAGGGACAGGCGATAAAGCAGCCCATCGCTGTTCAACAGCAGATATTGTCCATCCGGCGACCAGTTCGGCGCTTCGAAAAGATCGGGCGTCTGCCACACCACCCGCATCTGCCGGGTACGGATGTTGAAGATTTCGATGGAGCTGCGCATTCTGCCTCCCGGGCGGGTCCGTGGTCTCATTCATAGCGCTTGGTGACGCAGACATTCCGTTTGCATCCACCATCGCCTTGATTATGATCCTAGGGCGGCAGGCACCGTCCTGCAAATTCAAACCGGAAAAAACGCCAGCGCCCCGGCACCGTCCGCGGCCCGCCCCGTTTCTCCCAGATCAGAGGTTCCGCGATGAATACCATCGCCGATCACGGCATCCGCTTCGGGCGGATCGCCGCAATGCTTCCTGTCAGAAATATCGAAAAGGCCCGTGATTTTTACGTCGGCGTGCTCGGTTTCGAAAAGACCTTCGAAAACGGCAACCCTGTCGGCTTCATGATCCTGAAACAGGGCAATGCCGAGCTGCACCTGACATTGCAGCCGGCCCATAGGGCAGCTCCTTTCAACGTGGCGCATATGATGGTGAGCGATGTCGATGCGCTGCGCGGTTTGCAAAAGCCATGGGCTGCGCATCATCAAAGGGCTGCAGGACAAGGATTATGGTCTGAGGGCCTTTGTGTTTGAAGACCCTGACGGCAATCGTATCGATGTGGGGCAGGTTATTTGAGGTGAGCGGCGCGGAGTTTTCCGCGCCAATCAAGACGCTCCGCTGTGGATCGAGCCCATGACACTTGTTTCTTCTCCCCGAGGGGGAGAAGTCCGCGGCAGCGGGATGAGGGGGCAAGCAAGCTTCGTGATATACGGAGGGGTTGCCCCCTCATCCGACCCTTTGGGCCACCTTCTCCCCGGCGGGGAGAAGAAATATGCCGCACCGCCTCACAATGCGCTTGCCCAATTCATTAAGCAGGGACGGCGTTAAACGCGCCTTCCCAAAACGCCCTACCGATCACGGAACCGGTTGGTGATCGGATAACGCCGGTCCCGCCCAAAGTTCTTCTTGGTGATCTTCACACCCGGCGCCGATTGCCGGCGTTTATATTCGGCGAGGTAAAGCAGATGCTCCACCCGGTGCACGGTCGCCACATCATGGCCGCGCGCCAGAATTTCCTCGACCGACATTTCCTTCTCGACAAGGCACTCAAGAATATCGTCCAGCACGGGATAAGGCGGCAGCGAATCCTGGTCGGTCTGGTTGGGGCGCAATTCGGCCGATGGAGCCTTGGCGATAATGTTGGCGGGGATCACTTCGCCGGAAGGGCCAAGCGCGCCCGGCGGCACATGGGCGTTGCGCCAGGCGGAAATGGCATAGACCTGCATCTTGTAGAGGTCCTTGATGGGGTTGAAACCACCATTCATGTCGCCATAAAGCGTCGCGTAACCCACCGACATCTCCGACTTGTTGCCCGTCGTCACCACCATGGATCCGAACTTGTTGGAAACGGCCATCAGGATGGTGCCGCGCGTGCGGCTCTGCAGGTTTTCTTCGGTAATGCCCTCTTCCGTGCCCTCGAAAAGTTCTGACAGCGCAGACAGGAAACCTTCCACCGGCTCCACGATCGGCACGATATCGTAACGGCAGCCGAGCGCTTTCGCACAATCGGCGGCGTCCTTCAGCGATTCTTCCGAAGTATAGCGGTAAGGCAGCATGATGCAGCGTACCCGCTCCTCGCCCAGCGCATCGACGGCAAGGGCGGCGCAGATCGCCGAATCGATGCCGCCGGAAAGGCCGAGAACCACGCTCTTGAAACCGTTCTTGTTGACGTAATCGCGAAAGCCCAGCATGCAGGCGCGGTAATCCGCCTCCTCACCCTCGGGAATCTTGGAAAATGGCCCGCTTTCGCAGCGCCAGCCATCCGCTGTGCGTTTCCAGTCGGTGACGGCAAGCGTGGCTTCGAACTGGCTCATCTGGAAGGCGAGCGTCTTGTCGGCATTGAAGCCAAAGCTCGCACCGTCGAACACCAGCTCGTCCTGCCCGCCCAGCTGGTTGGCGAAAACCAGCGGTAGGCCGCTTTCGATCACCTGCCGGAGTGCCACCTGATGGCGCACGTCCAGCTTGCCGCGGTAATAGGGCGAGCCGTTCGGCACCAGCAGGATTTCCGCGCCGCTTTCGGCAAGCGTCTCGCAGACGCCCATGTCGTTCCAGATTTCCTCGCAGATCGGAATGCCGATCCTCACGCCGCGGAAATTATAGGGCCCGGAAATCGACCCTTCGGAGAAAACACGCTTTTCGTCAAACTCGCCGTAATTCGGCAGGTCGATCTTGTCGCGCAGCGCAATGATCTTGCCGCCATCGAGAAGCGCCACGGAATTGTGCCGACCCGTCTCGCCCTGTCGCGGAAAACCGATAACGATACCCGGCCCGCCATCGGCGGTTTCCGCCGCCAGTTCTTCCACCGCTTTCAGACATGCTTTCAAAAAAGCAGGTTTCAGTACCAGATCCTCTGGCGGATAGCCTGAAATGAAGAGTTCGGTGAGAAGCAGAAGATCGGCGCCCTGCGTTGCCGCATCGGCCCTTGCCTCACGCGCCTTGGCGAGATTGCCCGCCACGTCGCCAACGGTGGGATTGAACTGCCCGACGGCAATCCGGAGATGGTTCTCTATATCGTGTCTGTCGCTCATAACCCTTCAATACCGCGCCCGTGATCGCTCCGCAACGCAGCAATTCCCACTTGCATTCATTCGTGCGCTTCTCGACACAGCCGCCCTCACGCGAAGGTTATCGCGCTTATATGCACATCCCATAAAGTTCATGTCGCGTTCATCGCGCTTATGTGACAGTTACATGACACTTTTGCGACACCCGATTCACCTCCCCGGATCGGCGCTGGCGCCTGAAATACCGGAGTATGGGTTTGAGAGATTCGGCGCCAAAAACAACGGCTTCCGAAAAGGCTGGTTTTGTCTTTTCGCCTGCATGGACAAGGAGCCTTTCGAAGCTTTCGGGCACGGCCTACACGCTTGCCAACCTGACGGTCGCGTCCGTCGTGCTGGTCGTGGCGTTGGAATGGGTCGTCCGCGGCTCGCTTCAGGATGTCGGCACTTTCATCACCTCCTCCGCGCGTCCGGGCATGACAACCATTGCCGCCGTGTTCGCCCTTCTCGTCGCGCTGGATTCGATCCTCGGCCGGCGTTATCTTTCGCTGATAGCGGTCGCGCCGCTCTGCGCACTGGTGGGGCTGATCTCAGCGCAGAAACAGACCTATCTTTCCGATCCGCTTTATCCCTCAGACCTGTTGTTCGGGCGGCAGATTCTCGAACTTTTGCCAACCATGCTGAAGGCGCAGCCGTTTACGGCGATGCTGGTGGGTCTCGGCCTCAGCGCCGCAATTGCCTCTCTCACGGCTCTCTGGCTGCTGGCGCACCGTCATTCGCCGGTGTTGCGCTGGCGTGAGCGCGCCGCCGGCCTTGCGCTGGCGCTGCCGCTTCTCGCCAGCCTCGCCTCGCTGATGGACTATTCGCATTATTCCTGGGTGCGCGATCGCCTCAACATCATCCCCATGATGTGGGATCAGCAGGAAAACTACCGCCACAACGGCTTCCTGATGGCCTTCGCCTTCAATATTCCCATGGCCAATGTCTCGGCGCCGGAGGGTTACGGCGAAAACAGCATCGCCGATCTCACCTCGGAACCGGCATCTTTCGCCGCCAACAAGGGTGATTACCCTGACGTCATCATGCTGATGAGTGAATCCCTGTGGGATCCGACCCGGCTTGAAAACGTGAATCTCTCGGCCGATCCCATGCCGACCATCCGCGCCAAACAGTCCGGCAACGTGTTTTCGCCCGAGTTCGGCGGCATGACGGCAAATGTGGAATTCGAGGCCTTGACCGGCTTTTCGAACGCCTTCCTGCCCTATGGCAGCATTCCCTACCAGCAATATATCCGCCGCCCGGTGCCCTCGCTCGCCAGCTTCTTCCGCGGCGAAGGTTATTCCGCCATCGCAGTTCATCCGTTCCAGGAATGGTTCTGGAACCGCAAGCAGGTCTATAAAAATTTCGGCTTCGAGGAATTCCGCTCCGAAGAGACGCTGCCGGCCATGGAAAAACGCGGCAATTTTGCCTCCGACGACGCGCTGATGGAAGAGATCATGGAGACGGCGGACCGGACGCAGAACCCGCTTTTCCTCTTTGCCGTCACCCTGCAGGGACATGGCCCCTATGAGACAAACCGTTACGCCGAAAACACCATCGGCATTGAGGGCGAACTCTCGGCTTCGGCCTCGCAGGCGCTCGCCACCTATTCTCAAGGGGTGGTGGAAGCGGACGAAGCGCTGCTGAAGCTGATGCGCTGGGCAAAGAAGCGCGATCGTGAGACCATCATCGTCCTCTTCGGCGATCATCTGCCGCCGCTCGGCCAGACCTTCGTGGAAAGCGGCTATATGCCGGGCATGGTGGCAAGCCGCCGCGCACCGCTTGAGGTGATGAAGAAGGAGCACGAGACGCCGCTCGTCGTGTGGTCTTCGAAGAAGGGCGTGCGTAAGAATATCGGCACCATCAGCCCGGCGCTTTTGCCCTATCACGTGCTGAAGACCGCAGGCTTTTCCGATCCTTTCTATACCGGCACGCTGGGTGAAGTTCAGCAGGCCTTTTCCGTGATCGACCGGCACATGCTGGTGACGGCCGGTGGCGATGCCCTGCCCGACTGGTCGATCGCGCCGAACGCGGTCCCTGACGTGGTGCGCAATTATCGCCTGCTGCAATTCGACATGATGTTCGGCAAGCAATATGGAAAAGAGCGCTTTTTCCCCGGCTTCAATTGGCTGCATGAGGACGCGCCGTCGGTGTAATGAATTTCGGCGAGGGACGCCTGAACGCATGGTGGCGGAAAACGTTTGAATTCCGCCATCATGCGGGTTTATCTCGGGAAAGCTCCGCACCGCCAATCAGAACCGGAGACACGCCCGTGTCAGATATCTCCGACTATATCGTCTCTCATTTCAAGCGCTCCTCTCGTGAAATCGGCGAGGTGGAACGGCGCATTCTCGAGCTGGCGCACCAGAAAAAGCTGGTTTCGAGCGATATTAATGCGGAATTTTCCGCCGGCGCCAGTTTCGGCGACAGGCTGGCAGACAAGATCGCCAGGGTCGGCGGTTCCTGGAGTTTCATCCTCGGCTTCTGCTTTTTCCTGATTTTCTGGGCTATCATCAACACCATCGTACTGACCACCCGCGCTTTCGATCCCTACCCCTTCATCTTCCTCAATCTGCTTCTTTCCATGCTGGCGGCCATTCAGGCGCCGATCATCATGATGTCGCAGAATCGTCAGGCCGCCCGCGACCGCTTCGAGGCCGCCAAGGATTATGAGGTGAATCTGAAGGCAGAACTGGAAGTGCTTTCACTGCATGAAAAGATCGATGTGAAAGTGCTGGCCGAACTGGCTGCGCTGCGGCAGGACCTTGCAGCACTTCACCGCCACGTCACCCGCAGGGAAGACTGACACCGGAAAAATTCACCCCCGCTTTTCCCCGCTCCGCGACAGGCTGTTATATTGGTCGCAGTCCTGCCGGGTGGACGCCAGACGTGGCGGAAACCAAAGGACGGTCCTGGTGGTGGAACGCTGGCAACGTTCGTGGAAAGGACCATTTCGCAACGCGCCGTGCACGGCCCTTGCGAGATACGGCATGGTGAAAGACCCGGCTGCGCAACGCATCCGACCCACACCAAACCCATCCGAGGCGCAGCCGGGCAATCGCCCGACCTCTCTAGCGATCACCCGTTCGGCAGTGCCGTGCGGGATGAAGCTGTTGGGGTTTTGGAGTACAGCGGAGCGGGGGTGCGTGAGGTTTTACCCCCCTCTGCCCTGCCGGGCATCTCCCCCTCAAGGGGGGAGATCGGCCAGAGGCCCTTTCGCCACTTTACCCTCGACATTGAGATGGCCGAAACCTAGCCGCATGTCGATCTCCCCCCTTGAGGGGGAGATGCCCGGCAGGGCAGAGGGGGGTAAAGCCATACGCACCCTACGACAGATGCAAACGGACCCCCGCGCCGAAAATCCCCACCCAGTTACGAATCCGTCAGATTCTTGCGCTACAGATTGACGCAGGCGTTTGTTGCATTGCACTCTAGCGGGCAAGGCAAACGGGGGGAATCACTCCCCATCGTCAAAATGGCATCACGACCATTTCGCGGCGACGCCATGCCGGATGCGACATCCGGTATCGAAATGCATTCTATTCCGGGGTTTTTCATGCACCAGTTCGATCTGATTGTTGTCGGCAGCGGTCCGGCGGGAAGACGGGCCGCCATTCAGGCCGCCAAGCTCGAAAAGAAGGTTCTGGTCATCGAGAAAGGCAGCCGCGTCGGCGGCGTTTCGGTGCATACCGGCACCATCCCTTCCAAGACCCTGCGCGAAACGGCGCTCAATCTCACCGGCTGGCGCGAGCGCGGTTTTTACGGTCGCTCCTATCGCGTCAAGCAGGAGATCGACGCCGAGGACCTTCGCCGCCGCCTGCTCATCACCCTGGATCACGAAGTGGAAGTGCTGGAACACCAGTTCGCCCGCAACCGCGTGCAGCACATTCGCGGCACGGCAAGCTTCGTTGACGCCAACACCATGAAGGTGGTGAAGAACGACGGTGAGATCATGAATGTCACCGGCACTTCCATTCTGTTGACCATCGGCACCCGCCCCTACCGGCCGCCGCATATTCCCTTCGATGGCGAAGCGGTGCTCGATTCGGACGAGATTCTCGAAATCAAGGAACTGCCGCGCTCCATGATCGTGGTTGGCGCGGGCGTCATCGGCATCGAATATGCCACCATCTTCAGCGCGCTCGATACGCAGGTGACGGTGGTGGAACCGCGCGAAACCATGCTCGAATTCATCGACAAGGAAATCGTCGAGGATTTCGCCTATCAGCTGCGCGACCGCAACATGAAGCTGATCTTCGGGCAGAAGGCGGAAAAGGTGGAGCGCGACGAGAGCGGCAAGTGCCTCGTCTCGCTCGGCAATGGCCGCGTTCTGAAGGCCGAGACCGTCCTCTTCGCCGCCGGCCGTGTCGGCGCCACCGACACGCTCAACCTTTCGGCCTGCGGGCTGGAAGCCGACAGCCGGGGTCGCCTGAAAGTCGATCCTGAAACCTTCCAGACGTCCGTGCCGAACATCTATGCCGCCGGCGATATCATCGGTTTCCCGAGCCTTGCCTCCACGTCCATGGAACAGGGCCGCATCGCCGCCCGCCATGCCGTTGGCGCACCGGCCGGCGAACCGCCGCAGTTCTTCCCTTATGGCATCTATGCCGTGCCGGAGATCTCCACCTGCGGCCTGACGGAAGAGGAAGTCATCGAACGCAACATTCCCTATGAATGCGGTATCGCCCATTTTCGCGAGACCTCCCGCGGCCACATCATGGGTCTCGACAGCGGCCTCCTGAAGATGATCTTCTCGCTGAAAACCCGCCGCCTGCTCGGCGTCCACATCGTCGGAGAAGGTGCCACCGAACTGGTGCATATCGGCCAGGCGGTGCTGAACCTCAAAGGCACGGTGGAATATTTCGTCGAGAATACGTTCAACTACCCGACGCTGGCGGAAGCCTACAAGATTGCCGGGCTTGATGCGTGGAACCGCATGGGTGAGATCAAGAAGGATTGAGGTTGCACGGGGGCGGCTTTTGAGACGGCGGAGTTGCCGTAATCGGCCTTCTGAGAAAGCACAGCATCCCCATCCCGGCCTTGAGCCGGGATCCAGCGCGATCAAGTCTTTGATAGCGAAATACTCTTTCACAGCGCCGACTCGCCGTCACTGGATGCCGGGTCAAGCCCGGCATGACGGAGGAAAGGTTTTCGCCCCTAAAGAGACTTTCTCACCTGCGAACTAACAGTATACAGCCAGCCCGCCCCCTCACCACCGAATACTGTACCGCGCACTTACCCCCGGCCGGAAATGATCCGCATAACCCTGATCCAGCGTCCCGCGCACCGTCAGGTGATCGCCCAGCTTCTGTTCCACCGCGACACCGCTGCTGAACTCGTTGAAACTGTTGCGGCTCGCCCCCGTCAGCACGAAGGCCGTGCCGGTTTCCGAGCGGGACAGGCGCAGCGACTGCGACACATCGAGCCCGTTCCATTGCTGCGCCGTGCCGTCATACCGCACGGTGAAATTGCGGTTCGCCTCGATATCCAGCTCCGGCGTAACGATACGCTTCTGCTGCGAGGTCATGGAAACGCTGCTCGACCCTGTCAGGGCGTTGAACATGACGCCGACATCCCGCGCAAGCGAGACGCCCGGCAGCTGTTCGGCCAGCAACGTAACATTACCCCACAGCCGCACCGGCGTATCCACCACCTGCCCCGTCTTTGAGGCGTTCATGCCCATTTCCAGCCCGGCCCGGATCGGGGTATCGACCGGCAGTTTCGCGCCGATGCGCGCCGTATAGGACCGATCGGAATTCTTGACCGGCTTCCAGATCAGCCCCGCCTCATCGGCATGGGCGGCCGCGGCTGCGGTGAAGAACAATAATACAAGGGCAGAACCCGTTCGGAGCGACATACTTGTCCCCTGGCAAATTAAGGGCGCACCGGGAGAAACCGGCAAGCACGGTAAAAGCTAAGGCCAATGGTTTGGCTGCGATGAAGCCACATTCAAGCGGCGCAATGCCCGAACGGCCGCTTGATACGACCAGGCAAATCATGCTGCGCAGGGTGCCAGATGAACGGGAGATGAACAAGAGCATATGCAGCAAAAAATCATGCTGCACTGCATTGTGATCGGAACAAGGATGCGGGACGCCCGGTCGCTACTCTTTTTCAATCGGTGACGCGCAACGCGCGAGAATATCATCCACGACAGCATTTAGAGATCGGGATGAATCGATGACCGTGGCGTAAACGGGAATGTCTTCTTTCGTCGCATGGAGCTGCAGAACAAGTTCCCGCTCCTCCGGCTCTCCGCCAAACTCGTCCCGGGGTCTTTCGATCAATCGTCTTCGCAGGGTCTCGCTATCGAGATCGAGAACGAAGACCTCAGCGAACACATCGATAAAACGCTGAAAATTCCTTGAGCCACCGCAGAAGAATGTGAGCGTCTGGCTGTGATCGGCGGCAATCCGCCGAACCTTTTCGACATCCCATATATGATGCCGGTGACGGAAACGCATATCCGCCGCATCGCCCTCCAGAGCTGGATCAAGGGCCGCGCCCGTTTCAGGGTCGCCCTTATATGCAAGTTCGCGGTCGCCATGGATCACATGATGGCCGCGTCGCTGAAGTTCTGTTGCAACCGATGTCTTGCCGACACCGGAGACACCCTCGATCAGGTAGTTTCTGACACCCATGGCGCTTCCATTGACTCCCCCGCTTTGGCCGGTGACGCATGAACTGGCGGCCATGGATTGGAAACATAATAACCAGGGATGACATAACCATGTCGGAAGACTGTGGATCGGGTGACTGTCGCACCCCACCAAAAAAGACGGCCAAACAAAAAGGCCGCAGCTTTCGCCACGGCCCTTCCATTCAAATCAGCTTGCACTGAAGAAGATTATTCGGCGTCGCCTTCAGCGGCCTTCTTCTTGGCCGGAGCCTTCTTCTTCGGAGCGGCTTCTTCGCCTTCAGCGGCGTCATCAGCCTTGGCAGCAGCCTTTTTCTTGGCAGGCGCCTTCTTCTTGGTTTCCGTGGCTTCTTCGCCGTCGTCAGCCAGCAGTTCTTCCTTGGAAACGGTCTTGTCCGTTACCGAGATTTCGGTGAGCAGCTTATCGATGACCTTTTCTTCGAAGATCGGAGCGCGCAGCGAAGCGGAAGCGCCGGGGGTGTTGCGGAAGAAATCGAGGATTTCCTTCTGCTGGCCCGGGAACTGCTGCAGCTGCTGGAACAGCGCGCGCTGCATTTCCTCTTCGGTCACTTCGACGCCGGCCTTTTCGCCGATTTCGGAGAGAACGAGGCCAAGACGGACGCGGCGTTCAGCCAGCTTGCGATATTCTTCGCGGGCTTCTTCTTCGGTCGTGTCTTCGTCAGCGAAGGTCTTGCCGGACTGAGCGAGATCGGTGTTGATCTGGCGCCAGATGTTGTCGAACTCGGCGTCAACCAGGCCAGCCGGCGTGTCGAACTTGTACATCTCGTCCAGCTGGTCGAGGATCTGGCGCTTGACCTTCTGACGGGTGACGTTGCCGTACTGGCTTTCGATCTGACCCTTGACGATTTCCTTCAGCTTTTCAGCCGATTCCAAGCCAAGCTTTTCGGCCAGTTCGTCGTTGATTTCAACCGGAGCGGCGGCAGCAACTTCCTTGACGGTGATGTCGAAGTTGGCTTCCTTGCCGGCAAGGTTCGCCGCCGGGTAATCGGCCGGGAACGTCACGGTGATGGTCTTTTCGTCGCCGGCCTTGACGCCAACCAGCTGGTCTTCGAAGCCGGGGATGAAGCGGCCCGAACCGAGAACCAGTTCAGCGTCTTCAGCAGCGCCGCCGTCGAAGGCAACGCCGTCAACCTTGCCGAGGTAGTTCATGGTGACGCGGTCGCCTTCAGCGGCCTTGCCCTTCTTGGTCTCGTAGGTGCGGGCGCTTTCGGCGATCTTGAGGATCTGCTCGTTGATTTCGTCTTCGGTCACTTCCACAACTTCGCGGGTAACCTTGATGCCGTCATTGGCCTTCAGTTCGATGGCCGGAATGATTTCGTAGGCAACGGTGAATTCGAAGTCGGATTCGGCCGACAGGATCTTTTCAGCTTCCTGCTCGTCTTCGGTCATGGAGATCGCAGGCTGCGTTGCAGACTTCTCGCCGCGGCTGGAGAGGATTTCGGACGGCTTTTCACGAACCAGCTCGTTGACGAGGTCGGCCATGATGGACTTGCCGTACATCTTCTTCAGGTGGCCAACCGGCACCTTGCCGGGACGGAAACCGTTGATGCGAACCTTGTCCTTGGCGTCGACCAGGCGCTCGTCCAGACGGGCCTTCATGTCGGCAGCCGGAATAACGACCTTGAGTTCGCGCTTCAGCCCTTCAGCGAGCGTTTCGATAACCTGCATTTTCCTAACCTTCACATCATGGCGGCGGTGCTCAGACAGCCGTTGGTTTACTTTCGAGCACTGCGCCGGAAACATCGTTCCCCGGCCGTGGCTTCCGTTATTTCTTACACAAGCGCCTGCCGGACACCGTTACGCCTGCACCGGAGAATAAAGACCAAAGGGGAGAAATGAACCCCGAAGCTCCCCGCATCCTGTAAGGATGCACTCTGGCGCAAGCGTGGCACAGCCATGCCTTGCTTGTGGTGCGGGTAGAGAGACTCGAACTCCCACGCCGAAGCGTTGGTACCTAAAACCAATGCGTCTACCAATTCCGCCATACCCGCACGTTGGGCGGCGGTATGTCACAATGTTCAGAAAGGGTCAAGCACGCCGTTCCCCTGCCTTTCGTTTCGCCCGGACTTTTCTTGCCAGCCGGGCTGGGCAGAAGGAGGCCCGGCCCGCTTTCGCGACCGGCCAACGGATTTTCGGAACACGAAAGCCTCCAGGATACAGGGACGACAGCGGCGTAGCGCGCCATCGTCCTCCCTGATTACCGACCCCCTATCATATGGCCGCTTCACGCTAACACGCGGCTGCATTGACATTATATATAATACGGCATGGCGGGCACATGATGGCGCCGGTACCGCCGCACGCAGCCGCCGCATCACGCACCGCCGCAAGGCTGCAGGCGGATGACTCCATCAAAAGCACACAAATTGGTCACAAATTATGCATGAATCGCCGCAATCGGGGCATTTTACCGGATTGCATTGCGTTTAATGCATAGGTGGCATCTTGCTTTGTCTGTTTTTGTTTTGATTAAACCGATTATATTCGTGGTCATACAGACATCGAGTTCAGCCCCGGACCAAAGCCTCCCAAGACTGGCCGCGGCGACTGAACAGCACGAAGAGGAAGATGAAAATGAACATTGCACGCTCGCTCACCAACTGGCGCAAGTATCGTCAGACCGTAACCGAACTCGGCCGCATGACCGACCGCGAACTGAATGACCTCGGCATTGGCCGTCAGGACATCCGCCGCGTCGCCAAGACCGCCGTCGGCTTCTAATTGGACGCCCCGCCGCTCTGCGGCGGATGCGAGACGACCTACCCAAAAAGGCCTGAGGCTTCCGCCTCTGGCCTTTTTTCGTTTTGGGTGGCGCCCCAACTCCAAGCAATTCGTCTGTACCGCCTGCTGGGCCGACGGATAAATGCATTGATGCCGAGTGTTGGCGTACGGCAGGATGATGTCCGGGCCTGCTCCGATTGCCCTCTCACGCCGCAGAGCCCTTTCGAAAGCCATCTAAGGCCGCCATATCCTCAAAGCCGCCTCAAAGGCAGGCATTTCCGCTCATATTTTGCCCATATGATACCCAAAGCCGCAAATTTAGACGACATACTGCACAAATGCATGGCAGTAGCCTAAATTCTGCACTGCACAACATGGCTTCATGTCTATATATAAACCTCAACAGCCGAGAGCACAGAGAAACCGCTGAGCCGGCAGACGAAATCAACAGAGATAGATTGAGGAAACGACCATGAACCCTATCCGCATCGCAAAGAACTGGATCTCCTACCGCCGCACGATCAACGAACTCGGCAGCCTCTCCAACCAGGCTCTGAGCGACATCGGCCTGACCCGTTACGACATCCGTAACGTAGCAGCCCGTTCGTTCCGCTAAGGCGTAAACGATCGTCCCGCTGCCCGACCTCCAGGGCGCGACGATTGAGCGACAGGTTAAGAAAGCGGCGCCTCTGGCGCCGTTTTTGATTCTGGAGTTTCCGCTGCAAGCAGCTATTTTTCGAAGATGCACTCCTGGCTTCAGCCACCATTCGGTTTTACAGGGCCGGCCGGCATTTCGGATACGGGCGCTACGCCAAATACATCGGGTTCGAGATCGCCGCTTGTTTCTTCTCCCCGCCGGGGAGAAGGTGGCCCGAAGGGTGGGATGAGGGGGCTAGCTCCCCTGATATCTCCAACCTCGCCCCCTCATCCCGCTGCCTGCTTCAAATGCGCGCCTGCTCCTCGATCCCGGCGGGAGCTTCGTAGTCCACTAGCCTCCATCCGCCAAAACCATTTGGCTGCCCCCGCCATGCATGCTAGTGCATCGGCAAACAATGCCGCGTCCTTTTAGGACCCGCGCGGAACACTCACTCGAATGACGGCCGCCGGACGGGAGCCTTGGCCCCGCGGCCGCCCATGGACACCGAAATGCAAGACAAGACCATTTCTCCCATTCACGTCGTCGGCGGCGGGCTGGCCGGCTCGGAAGCCGCATGGCAGATTGCGGAGAGCGGCGTTCCCGTCATCCTGCACGAAATGCGCGGCGTGCGTGGCACGGATGCGCATAAGGGCGATACGCTGGCGGAACTGGTCTGTTCCAACTCCTTCCGCTCCGACGATGCGACGGCCAATGCGGTTGGTGTCATCCATGCGGAAATGCGGCTTGCCGGCTCGCTGATCATGGCCTGCGCCGATAAACACCAGGTGCCGGCCGGCGGCGCGCTTGCCGTTGACCGCGACGGATTTTCCGAGGCCGTGACGAAAACGCTGGAGGGTCACCCACTGGTGACGATCGTCCGCGAAGAGGTGAACGGCCTGCCGCCGAAGGAATGGGGCAACACGATCATCGCGACCGGGCCTCTCACCTCGCCGGATCTCGCCGCCGCCATCCAGGCCGAGACGGGTGAGGATGCGCTCGCCTTTTTCGACGCCATCGCCCCGATCGTCCACCGCGACAGCATCAACATGGATATCTGCTGGTACCAGTCGCGTTACGACAAGGTCGGCCCCGGCGGCACGGGTAAGGACTACATCAACTGCCCCCTGGATGAGCAGCAATATAACGCCTTCATCGACGCGCTGATCGCGGGAGACACGGTCGGTTTCAAGGAATGGGAAGGCACGCCCTATTTCGACGGCTGCCTGCCGATCGAAATCATGGCCGAGCGCGGACGCGAAACGCTGCGACATGGCCCCATGAAGCCGATGGGCCTCACCAATGCCCACAACCCCACCGTCAAGGCCTATGCCGTCGTCCAGCTGCGCCAGGACAATGCGCTCGGCACGCTCTACAACATGGTCGGTTTCCAGACGAAGCTGAAATACGGCGTTCAGGCGGATGTGTTCCGCATGATACCCGGCCTCGAAAAAGCGGAATTCGCGCGCCTCGGCGGCCTGCACCGCAACACCTATATCGATTCCCCCACCCTGCTTGACCCCTCGCTGAAGCTGAAATCCCGGCCGGACCTGCGTTTCGCCGGCCAGATCACCGGTTGTGAGGGTTATGTGGAAAGCGCCTCCGTCGGCCTCCTCGCCGGCCGCTTCGCCGCCGCCGAGCAAAAGGGCGAAACCCCGAGCCTGCCGCCGGCTACCACCGCGCTAGGTTCGCTGCTCAACCACATCACCGGCGGCCACCTGTCTTCCGATGATGAACCGGGCAAACGCTCCTTCCAGCCGATGAACATCAATTTCGGCCTCTTCCCCGAACTGGAGCCGGGCTCGATCGTCAAGCCAGAAGGCGTCAAGCGTTTTCGCGGCAAGGACAAGACGATCATGAAACGTCAGCTGATCGCGGCGCGGGCGTTGAAGGATTGTGCAGCGTGGCTCGCGACGCCCAAAGGCGGCGCGGCGACCTGACTGACGCCGAGACATGGCAACCTGGCATGACCGCCGTCGTTACATCACGTTCCATTTGCCAAAATCGGATTTGCCGGTCTGATAGGGATAATGCCTTGAGAAGAAGGGATTGACTGCGGCAACGTGCTCGAAGGTGATCGTCGTTCCAAAGAGGATTGAGAACAGCGGCTGGTAGCTGTAGCGGCCGGAGACAACGATGATCGCTTCCTTGGGGCCAAATCCACCGTCAGTCACTGCCTTTTGCCATCGCACGTCCTCGGCCGATCCAAAGAAATTATACGGCCTGAATTGTTCTTTAGGCGTGCCGCCGGTCAGCTCAACGCTTCGCAAAGTCAGATTGAGCTTATCCGTTGCGAGGATGCCGTTGCCCGCGATGATCGCGAATTGGGACACACCGGTTCTGACCCGTGTCTCGAACTCCGGAAATCGTGCCGACCATCTGGCCGCATTATCGATCACGGTGACAAAACGATCATAACTGATCCAGCCTCGCCCGACTTCGACAATGACTGCCAGAAAAAGAATGAGGACCGGCGCCAGAAGTCCCATCTCGACGGCAGCGGCGCCGGATCGGCAGGAGAAGAGCCGGAAGATGCGGTGTGAACCCATGCCGATCATTCCGTCACCCGTACGGCCGTGACCGCCAGCGACACATTCTGCAGCTGACGAACGCCTCCGAACTTGGGCACAAGCAGATGTGTCGTCGGCATGACGAAATTCCAGTTGTAGCCGATCGCAAGTATATATTGGCCGGCAGAACTGTTCGGCGCCTGAAAGCGGTTGACGATGGGGAAGGAGATCGGCGTCGCGACGATGTCGTCATCGGCTATAGGAACAAGCGTTATCTTCAGGGTTTCCGTGTCCGTAGCCCCGATAAACTTGGCCGCGATCGCACGCCGAAGCGCGTCCGCAGTCACCTGCTCCCGCTGCATCGCCGCTTTACGAAGATATTCTATGCCTGCAGTCGTGGCCGTCGACAGGTTGAGATGATAAAGGAACAACAGACCGATTTCCAATATCCCGAAGATCAGAATGAGGAAGAACGGCATCAATATCGCGACCTCAATCGCTGCTGCCGCCTGCCTGTCATCGGCAAAACGCCGATAATGCCCGAGCCACCGGTTATTGAAACGAGAGGACGTTGGACGTTTTTTTGGCCGTCGAGCTTCGACGCGGTTACCGGCGCTCATCGCCGTACCTTCCGATATATCTCAGTTCGAACCCGGTGATGATGCCGCCGACGCTGTCACTGAAACCCGATGCGGCGATGGTGAGCTTGTATACGGAGTAGGTGTCGACCGTGAATTTCTTCTGGTAATAGCGCCACTTGATGGCCTGATCGACGGGATTTTCCATGCCCGGTCCCTGCCGCATGTTAAAGACCGGTTTTACAGTGCCCAATTGTGGCAGAAGCTGCTGCAGGGTGACATCGATGCCATTCGTCTGCTCAGCGGTAATCAGCCTGCCGGGATTGGAAGGGTCCTTGAAATGACTCTTACGGCCGTTGTACCACACGGATATCTCATAGTAGCCGGGATGAAGCTCCACTTTTTTGAAGATGGAGCTGTTGGCGTTCATGGGCTTTTTACCTCCCTGCCTCACCGCGCCCCAGTCGCTGTCCAGCTCGATCACGTAGCGCGTCGGCAAGGACGCATTATTGCCCATGGAGTCGTCGACCATATCTCTGCGCGTGTTGGCCGCCTTGTCTGTGTCTTTGATATCGCAGGCCTTGTCGTTGAGGGTTTCCTTGTCTTTCTCAACTTTCTGCGCAAACCCGTCCGGATAGCCATCCCAGTCGTGATTCTTGCGGCAGCAGGGGCTGCTCCAGTCCTGCAATTCGATACCGGGGTCTGTCCCGCCGTCCCAGCGGATCTCGGTATAGCGATAGACCCCCCAGCAACCGCCGGGGGTCCTTGCGGTGACCCCGTTTTTTAGAACGCGCTCCTTATCGAGTGAGGTTTTCTCAAAATCATTATTGACCAGCACTTCACCATCATAGGGATAAGGCGGGATGCCCTGGCAAGTGTAGTTCAAACGGTACTTGAATTCGTCGAGGCTGAACATCTTGGCAAACAGCAGATTATAGCCGAACTCCGCCTTCATATCCGTGCGCAGCCAGTCAATGACAACATCGCGGGTGATCACCTTTTGTTTTGTAGACTGGATCATCGAATCGAAGGTTGTAAGCACGGCTTCCCGGCGGTCCTCATCTTCAGGCGTATCGGTCCGCGTGGGCTTGGTCGATCGTTCGCAGGCCAGCGCCATGACGCGCTTTGACTGGTTGTAATAGACCAGCGCCCGGCCGCCTTCGAAAAGCACCCCTAACAGAAGGACGAAGAGGGGCAGCAACAGTGCGGTCATAATGGCGAAAGCGCCTTTGCGGTCCTTGAGCAGCGAGAAAAACGCTCCCCTTTCCCGTGCTGCTTTTTTTATCGGCCTGCTCGTCATCAAAACACCGTCTCATGTCGCTCATCACCATGGGAAAGGCGCGCTGTGAAAAGCGACTGGCCTGGCTTTCTGCGACGCTAAATATGTCCGGCTAACGCCGGTCGATTGAAAATTGCTCTTTGGCCGCCTGCGGCGCTGCTTTTCGGGCAACGTCGCCTGACCACTGAAAATACAGGGGTCAATTAACACGCAAACCGTAAATCAAAGCTCAATCGGAACTGAAAAATATGACGCAAATTCATATGCTTAGTTTATTTATTAATAAATTAGCTATCTTCGATAGAAGCGTATGACCGCGTCGCGGTAGTGAATGGGGTGCATTCACCGCCACGTGCGTAAACACAAACTTGGGCTTGCCCCTTGTCCCTCCAGCCAAGCTCGGGCAAAACAGCCCCATCCAATCACGAGACAATGCCAGGAGATAAGATATGGACGTCCGCGCCGCCGTTGCCATTCAGGCAGGAAAACCGCTCGAGGTCATGACCGTTCAGCTCGAAGGTCCCCGGGCCGGCGAAGTGCTGATCGAGGTCAAGGCGACCGGCATCTGCCACACCGATGACTTCACCCTTTCCGGCGCCGATCCGGAAGGCCTGTTTCCGGCCATTCTCGGCCATGAAGGCGCCGGCATCGTCGTGGATGTCGGACCGGGCGTTACCTCCGTCAAGAAGGGCGATCATGTGATTCCGCTCTACACGCCGGAATGCCGCGAGTGCTATTCGTGCACCTCGCGCAAGACCAATCTCTGCACCTCCATCCGCGCCACGCAGGGCCAGGGCGTGATGCCGGACGGCACCTCGCGATTCTCGATCGGCAAGGACAAGATCCATCACTACATGGGCTGCTCGACCTTCTCGAACTACACGGTTCTGCCGGAAATCGCGCTCGCCAAGATCAATCCCGACGCGCCCTTCGACAAGGTCTGCTACATCGGCTGCGGCGTCACCACGGGCATCGGTGCGGTCATCAACACCGCCAAGGTCGAAATCGGCTCCACGGCCATCGTCTTCGGTCTCGGCGGCATCGGCCTCAACGTGCTGCAGGGCCTGCGTCTTGCCGGCGCAGACATGATCATCGGTGTCGACATCAACCCGGACCGCAAGGCCTGGGGCGAAAAATTCGGCATGACCCACTTCGTCAACCCGAAGGAAGTCGGCGACGATATCGTGCCCTATCTCGTCAACATGACGAAGCGCAACGGCGACCTGATCGGCGGCGCGGATTACACCTTCGACTGCACCGGCAATACCAGGGTCATGCGCCAGGCGCTGGAAGCCTCCCATCGCGGCTGGGGCAAGTCGGTCATCATCGGCGTTGCGGGTGCTGGCCAGGAAATCTCCACCCGTCCGTTCCAGCTCGTCACCGGCCGCAACTGGATGGGCACCGCATTCGGCGGCGCGCGCGGCCGCACGGATGTGCCGAAGATCGTCGACTGGTACATGGAAGGCAAGATCCAGATCGACCCGATGATCACCCACACCATGCCGCTCGAAGACATCAACAAGGGCTTCGACCTGATGCACAGGGGCGAAAGCATCCGCGGCGTCGTCGTGTACTGATCGGCCGGCAACATCAGCAGGCGCGCAGCACGCGCGCCTGCCCATTCATGCAAATGTGATCGCTCCTTCGGCCTTACAGCCAGCGCGATTAACGGGACGGTAAATCTATCGTTGTAATCCCATAACGCGCGGTGGGGTTGAAAAATCTCTTCCTCAGGCCGAGTGACGCCAGACAGCGGAGAGCGCCCCTGAAAATCGTATCGATCGATAACGGAAACCGCGCCGCCGCCATCAGTCTTCTGACGAAAGGTTTCCCTGAAAAGAGCGAGGCCTTCTGGTCCCGCGGGCTTGCGCTGATCGCCGAACATCACGAACGCCGGCAACTCGGTCCGGTCGGGCAATTGCTGATGAAAGGTGACGACGCCGCCGGTGTATTGCTGACAATCAAAAGCCGCCTGCCGGATACCGGCACTGTCGTCGTCAATCTGTCCAGCTGGTATGTCGAGCCGGCTTGCAGATGGTTCGCGCCGCGCATGCTGCAAATGGCGTCGTCTTCAGAGGATGAGGTCTTCACCGACCTCACCCCCTCGGCCGAAGCCTGCAGGCTGAATGAGAGGCTGGGCTTTCACACGGAGACGGATTGCACGCTTTTTTATCCCCTGCCGTTGAAGGCGTTGCGCCCCTCGAGCGCCCGCCTCATAACGCTTGCCTCCGCTCAACCCGGTACGCTGACCAGCGAGACGCGTGAGATGCTTGAAGATCACGCGCGCCTCGGCTGCATCGTCGCCATCATGCAGGCGGATGGCCGTCATTACCCGCTGGTCTTTCTGAAAACGGCGACCAAAAGGGCGCCCTCCGCGCGCCTCATCTATTGCGAGGACCGCGCAGTCGTACAAAGACACATTTCCGCGATCGCCCGCCATCTCCTTCGCCACGGCAGATTTGCCATGACGATGGCTGCACTCGACGGTGAACGAAACGCGGGCGGCTTCGCTGCACATAAATCTGCGCCGATACAAGTAAAAGGCGCATGGAACCCACAATTTATTAACGAAACATACTCAGAGTTGGTGTTATTGCCACCCTAGGTATTTTAGTGGTGCTAGGGTTGTCCTGACCGAAACCTGGCCTTTACAGATAAACGGGGTTCCGGGGCGGGAGCCATGGAAAATATACGGGGAGATCGGGGAATGAACATGCTTGCAGCAAAAACGAGCGAAATAGAGATTGCTGATACCATTCACTCCTATCTTTCGGACCGTTTCCCTGCCTATGCACCTTTTTCGGCCGACACGCCGCTTCTCGAGGGAGGCGTCATCGATTCGCTCGGCTTTCTGGAGCTGATGATCTTTCTTGGTGAAGGCTTCGGCATCATTCTCGACGACGAACATTTCACCCCCGACAACCTTGGCACGCCCGCCGATCTCGTCGCCTTCGTCCTCAGGGAACGAAGGAGATGACACCTCCTTTCCTGCTGCACCACCTGCTGGGCGCGCGCGCGGCAAGCGACGGGCAGGCGATCGTTTATAAAGACACATCCCTAAGCTACCGGCAATTTGCCGAAGCGGCGGAACGATGCGCGGCTGCCTTGCAGCAGGCTGGGGCGCAACGCGGCGACCGGGTCGTCATTTTTCTGCCGCGAGGCACGGAAGAATGCTGGGCGATCTTCGGCGTCAGCATGGCCGGATGCGTCTTCGTGCCGGTCAATGCGCTGCTGAAGGCGCAGCAGATACGCCATATCATCGTGGATTGCGGCGCAGAACTTGTCATCAGCAATGCGACCATGCGCGACGAGCTGAGCGCGGCGCTGGAAGGTCTGGCCGGTGTCCGCGTGCTTCTGGCGAACGATATCGCCGAAGGCGGCAAGACGTCGGTCAAAAGCCCGGCGGCAATCGGCGAAGACCTCGCGGCGATCCTCTATACATCCGGTTCTACCGGCTCACCCAAGGGCGTGATGCTGTCGCATCGCAATCTCCTGGCCGGCGCGCGCATCGTGCGCACCTATCTGGAGATTACCGGCAAGGATCGCATTCTTTCCCTTCTGCCCTTCAGCTTTGACTATGGCCTCAACCAGCTGCTGACGGCAGTGGAACAGGGCGCGACAACAATCATCTCCACCTTTAGGCTCGGTGACGATATCGTCCGCGACCTGCGCGACCACGCCGTGACCGGGCTTGCCGGGGTGCCGACAGTCTGGGCGATCCTGACGAGGGCGGCGCCGTCGCTTGCCAGGACGCCGCTTCCGCATCTGCGTTACATCACCAATTCTGGCGGGCGCGTGCCGCAGGAAACTGTGAAGGCGCTGCGCGAAAAGCTGCCGGACACGAAAATCTACCTGATGTACGGCCTGACCGAAGCCTTCCGCTCCACCTTCCTGCCGCCGGATGAAATCGATCGCCGCCCGACCTCCATCGGCAAGGCCATTCCCGAATGTGAGATATTCATCGTCACCGCCGAGGGACAGCGGGCAAAGCCCGGCGAACCCGGCATTCTCGTGCATCGAGGCCCGACCGTTTCGCTGGGCTACTGGAACCGGCCGGAAGACACGGCGAAAGTCCTGCGCCCGCATCCCTTCATTCCGGCGGCGCTGGGCGGAGAAACCGTATGTTACTCCGGCGACCTGGCGGTGGAAGACGAAGACGGGTTCTTCAGCTTCGTTGCCCGTAACGATGCGATGATCAAGTCTTCGGGTTATCGCATAAGCCCCACCGAAGTCGAAGAAAGCCTGATGTCGACAGGCTTGTTCCAGCAGGTCGCCGTCATCGGCCTTCCGGACCCCTTTGCGGGGGAAAAGGTGCATGCCGTGGCGACTGCCGCCAATGAAAATATCGATGTTTCCGCGGCACTGAAGAAGGCCGCTGAAATGCTCGCCCCCTTCATGATCCCGCGTGCCATCGAGCTGGTCGACCGGTTGCCGGTCACCGCCAATGGCAAGGTGGACTACCGCGCGCTTGTGCGCGAACGGACGGACAATGGCGCCCACGGATAAACCCCAGAGCCACGGTCCCGCCCTTGCGGCCGCGTCATTCGATATCAGCGAAAACGATCTTGTGATCGGCGGGCTTGCCGTGCGCGATATCGTCGCCAAAGCCGGAACCCCATGCTTTCTCTATGATGCTGGCGCGATGCGCCGCGCCTACCGCGATCTCCAGGCGACGCTCTCCGGTTTTGCCGATATCTATTATTCGGTGAAGGCCAATCCCCTGCCCGCCATCATCGCGCTCTTCCGGCAGGAAGGCGCTGGCGCGGAAATCGCTTCCGCCGGCGAATATCGCGCCGCTATAAAGGCTGGTGTCGCGCCGGAAAACATCATCTTTGCCGGGCCCGGCAAAAGCAGAGCCGAATTGCACGAAGTGATCGCGGGCGGAATCGGCGAAATCCACGTGGAAAGCGCCGAGGAAATTGCCCGCATCGAGGCAATCGGCAAACCCGTCAAGGCCTCTGTCCGCATCAATCCGGTGCCGGATGCGCAAGCCGGCGCCATGCGCATGGGCGGCAAGGCCACCGCTTTTGGTTTCGATGAGGAAGAACTGGAAAATATCCTGGCGCTTTTCCGGCATGCGGGCGTTATCGAGCTCGTCGGCATCCATATCTATGGCGGCACTCAGATCCTCGATGCGGACATGCTTGTCTCGCAATGGCGACATGCCATCTCAATTGCCGCCCGCATGGCGGAAATGCTCGGCAAGCCGCTTGAAACCATCGATCTCGGCGGCGGCCTCGGCATCCCCTACTTCGCCGGCGAAGCACCGCTCGATCTCGCGAAGGTAAAAGCCGCCGTGCCCGATCTGAAGGCACTGCTGAAAGCGCATCCGCTGATCGCCGACGCCCATGTCATCGTCGAGCCCGGCCGCTTCCTCGCCGGTCCGGGCGGCATCTATACGGCCGAAGTCAATTCCGTGAAGACCTCGCGCGGAACCACCTTCGTTGTGACGGATGGCGGCATGCACCATCACCTGGCCGCTTCGGGCAATCTCGGTCAGATCGTCAAGCGCAACTACCCCATCGTTGCGCCCGCCATGATGCAGGCCGACCACGCGGAGACTGCAACCATCGTCGGCCCGCTCTGCACGCCGCTCGATACGCTGGCTCGCAACGCGGCATTGCCGAGGCTCCAGGCCGGTGACCTCATCGCCATCCTGCAGTCAGGCGCCTATGGCGCAAGCGCCAGCCCCGGGGATTTTCTAAGCCACGCGGTGGCGAAGGAAGTGCTGGTGGAAAATGGGGCGTTTGAGATGATCGGGCGATAATCACCCTCGCAGTAGCCTGTCCCCCACAGCGAATTTCGATTTCAGCAGGCACTCGTCATATTCCGCCTCAGCCACGGAATCGAAGACGATGCCGCCGCCGACATTAAAGACGGCGTAACCGTCATCGAACAGTGTCATGGTACGGATCGCCACCGAAAAGCGCATTTCACCACCAGGAGACATGAGGCCGATGGCGCCGCAATAGGCGTCGCGGGGCGCCGCTTCCAGTTCGCGCAGGATTTTCATCGCCCACATTTTTGGCGCACCGGTAACCGAGCCGCAGGGAAACAAGGCGGCGAAAATGTTTTCCACCGTCATGCCAGGCAAAAGTTTCGCCCTGATATGGCTGACCATCTGGTGCACGGTCGGATAGGTCTCGATATCGAAAAGCCGTGGCACATCGAGGCTGCCGACCTCGGTGATGCGGGAAATATCGTTGCGCAAGAGATCAACGATCATCCGGTTTTCGGCGAGCGTCTTTTCATCTGCAAGCATCGCCGCGATGATCGCCCTGTCCTCCTCCGCATCCGCTCCGCGCGGCGTCGTTCCCTTCATGGGATGGGTTTCGATGAACCCCTGCCCGTCAACCGAGAAAAACAGTTCCGGCGAGCGTGACAGGATGACCGGGCCGCCGAGATCGACCAGCGCGCCATATTTCACCGGCTGGCGTTCGATCAACGACCAGAATGCCGTCAGCGGATCGCCGCTCCAGCGGGCATGGACGGGCATGGTCAGATTACCCTGATAACAGTCGCCCCGGCGTATATGGTCGTGCAACAGCTCGAAACGCCGCCGATACTCGGGAAGTGTCCATGCCGGAACCGGATCGGCAAGAAACGCATCCGCGCCCGGAACTTCGTCAGGCCGCGCAAAGCGGCCGTCATCCGGCTGCGGGCCGGAAAAGACCCCGAAATTCAGGAACGGCACGTTGCGCGGTTCTTCCGCAAAAGGCGCAAGCTTCGGCTCGAACAGGAAACCGGCCTCATAAGACATATAGCCAGCTAAATACTTTCCTACACGTCGCAGTTCTTCCATGCGCTTCAGCGCTGCAAAAAACGCTCCTCGCTCATCCGCGACGATGATTTCCTCCGGCTCGGTGAAGGCTGTCACCGTGCCGGTCGTGTCATCCCGGAAAAGAACGTAAGGCGCATGTGCCAAGGTAAAATCCGTAGAAGGTAAATCTGGAGACTTCAGGGCGTCGGAAAGAAACCTCTCCATCGTCATCCCCGGTTCCCGGATCAAGTCCGAGGATGTCCCGAGGATCTACCACCCGTTGACTTTAGCGACCTCGGCAGATCCTCGGCACGAGACCGAGGATGACGTCGAGTGTGGAGACAGGTCACGAGGCATTAAACCGGGTCTATATCGCCCCGCGCCCACATTTCGATGGTTTCCGCATAAAAATCGGCGAAACGGCCTTCCTCGATCGACTTGCGGATACCCTGCATCAGCTCCTGATAATAGGCAAGATTGTGCCAGGAAAGGAGCATGCCGCCCAGCGCCTCGTTGGCGCGTACGAGGTGATGCAGATAGGCGCGGGAGTAATCGCGCGAGGCCGGGCAGTTGGATTGTTCGTCGAGCGGGCGCATATCCTCGGCATGGCGGGCATTGCGGATATTGACCTTGCCGCGGCGCGTAAAGGCCAGACCATGACGGCCGGAACGCGTCGGCATCACGCAGTCGAACATGTCGATGCCGCGCGCCACCGATTTCAGGATATCGTCAGGCGTGCCGACGCCCATCAGGTAACGCGGCTTTTCAGTGGGCAGCACCGGCAGGGTAATATCGAGCATGCCCAGCATCACATCCTGCGGCTCACCGACGGCAAGGCCGCCGACCGCATAACCCTTGAGATCGAGCTGCTTCAGCCCTTCGGCGGAGCGAATGCGCAGGTCCGGCTGGTCGCCGCCCTGCACGATGCCGAACATGGCCTTGCCGGGCTGGTCGCCAAAGGCGACGCGGCAGCGCTCGGCCCAGCGCAGCGACATTTCCATGGCGCGCTCGATTTCCTTGCGCTCGGCCGGCAGCGCGATGCACTCATCGAGCTGCATCTGGATGTCCGAATCGAGCAGTCCCTGAATTTCGATCGAGCGTTCGGGTGACATGTGATGCAGCGAACCGTCCACATGGCTCTTGAAAGTCACGCCCTTCTCATCCAGCTTGCGCAGACCGGACAGCGACATGACCTGAAAACCGCCGCTGTCGGTGAGGATCGGGTGTGGCCAGCGGATCAGCTCATGCAGGCCGCCAAGGCGGGCGACACGCTCGGGGCCGGGCCGGAGCATCAGGTGATAGGTATTGCCGAGAATGATGTCCGCCCCCAGCTCGCGCACCTGATCAAGATACATGGCCTTGACGGTGCCGACAGTGCCGACGGGCATGAAGGCGGGCGTGCGGATGACGCCACGCGGCATGGCGACTTCGCCGAGGCGCGCGCCGCCGCTCGTGGCTTTCAGGGTGAAGGTGAATTTGTCGTGCATCAGTTTTTCCGGAACAACAGGCTGGAATCGCCATAGGAATAGAAACGGTATCCGGTTTCGATGGCGTGCTTATATGCGTCACGCATCGTTTCGAGACCGCAGAAAGCCGAAACCAGCATGAACAGCGTCGATTTCGGCAGGTGGAAATTGGTCATCAGTATGTCGACAGCCCGGAAACGATAACCGGGCGTGATGAAGATGCCGGTCGCATCGGACCACGGGTGAATGGTGCCATCCTCCGCAGCCGCGCTTTCGATCAGACGCAGCGACGTCGTGCCCACGCAGACAATGCGCCCGCCCCGCGCCTTGACCGCATTCAGCCTGTCGGCTGTTTCCTGCGAGACGTGGCCGATTTCGAAATGCATCTTGTGATCGTCGGTATCATCGGCCTTGACCGGCAGGAAGGTGCCCGCCCCAACGTGAAGCGTCACGAAATGCCGCTCGATACCGGCCTTGTCGAGCGCGGCAAACAGGTCGGGCGTGAAATGCAGCCCGGCGGTAGGCGCGGCAACGGCGCCCTTCTCGCGGGCGTAGATGGTCTGGTAGTCGGTCTGGTCCTGCGCATCTTCCGGCCGTTTGGCCGCGATATAGGGCGGCAGGGGAATATGGCCGACGGAGGCAATGGCCTCGTCCAGAACGGGACCGGAGACGTCGAACAGCAGCGTGATCTCGCCCTCCTCGCCCTTCTGCTCGACGGTGGCCTCCAGATGGGCAAGGCCGCAGGCATTATCGCGCTCATAACCGAAACGGATGCGGTCGCCCTGCTTGATGCGCTTGCCGGGACGCGCGAAAGCCTTCCAGCGGGACTGATCGGCGCGCATGTGCAGCGTGGCCGAAACGGCCGTCTCCGGCGCGCCTTCGCGCAGCCTGACACCTTCAAGCTGGGCGGGAATGACGCGGGTGTCGTTGAAAACGAGCGCATCGCCGGCCCGCAGGAAGGACGGCAGGTCGAAAACGCGATGGTCTTCCATGCGATTTTCATTCGGATCGACCACCAGCAGGCGCGCGCTATCACGCGGGTTCGCCGGGCGAAGGGCGATATTCTCCTCGGGCAGGTCGAAATCGAACAGGTCTACACGCATTGCAAGGGCTCTCGAAAATATCAAAACCCGCCCTCAATGGGGCGGGCGGTGTGTAGTGACAAGGCTTCGTCTAACGAGACGTCATCCTCGGGCTTGTCCCGAGGATCTAACCACGTTGCCGTTGGGGATCGTTAGATCCTCGGGACATCCTCGGGCTTGATCCGGGGACCGAGGATGACGGCTGAGAGGTTGGCACCCTTGTCATCAATGTGAAACGCCCCGCAGTTTCCTGCGGAGCGGGTAAACACTTTATAAGCTATTCTCAAGCCGCCGAAGCGAGCTTCATCGAAACGATCGAATCGGGGTCCTTCACCGGCTCGCCGCGCTTGACCTTGTCGATGGCTTCCATGCCCTCGATGACCTGGCCCCAGACGGTGTACTGCTTGTTGAGCCACGGGGAATCCGTGAAGCAGATGAAGAACTGCGAGTTGGCGGAGTTCGGGTTCTGCGAACGGGCCATGGAGCAGGTGCCGCGCACATGCGGGATGGCGGAGAATTCTGCCTTCAGGTCCGGCTTTTCGGAGCCGCCCATGCCGGCGCGGGCCGGGTTGAAGCTTTCGGAACCCTTCTTGCCGAATTTCACGTCGCCGGTCTGCGCCATGAAGTCTTCGATGACGCGGTGGAAAACGACGCCGTCATAAGCACCTTCCGATACCAGTTCCTTGATGCGGGCAACGTGGCCCGGAGCAACTTCCGGAAGCAGCTGGATCACGACCTTGCCGGTCGTCGTTTCCATGATGATGGTGTTTTCCGGATCCTTGATCTCGGCCATGATTATTCTCCTCTGTTCGGGCTCTATTGCCCTGTCTTACTTCTTGCCGACAGTGACCTTGATCATCCGGTCGGGGTTGGAAACTTCGCCGTTGCTGCCCTGCCCGCGCTTGATCTTGTCCACGGCTTCCATGCCGGACACGACCTTGCCGACCACGGTGTACTGGCCGTTCAGGAACGGACCGTCGGCAAACATGATGAAGAACTGCGAATTGGCGGAATTCGGATCCTGCGAACGGGCCATGCCGACCACGCCGCGCGTGAACGGAACCTTGGAGAATTCGGCCGGAATATCCGGCAGGTCGGAGCCGCCAGTACCTGCGCGCTGGGCGCTGAAGCCCTTCTCCATGTTGCCATACTGCACGTCGCCGGTCTGCGCCATGAAGCCGTCGATGACGCGGTGGAAGGCGACGTTGTCGTAAGCGCCCTTCTTGGCCAGCGCCTCGATCTGCGCCACGTGCTTCGGCGCGACGTCGGGCATAAGCTCGATGACAACGGGGCCGTCCTTAAGCTGGACGGTGAGAAGTTCGGCGGCAGACGCAAAGGTGCTGGCGGCAAGCGCGCCCGCAAACATGGCGCCGGCAAAGGCAAATCGAACGAGTTTCATCGGATTGGCTCCAAATGTAAGGCTGAAGTCAGCGCTTCAGCTTGGCGTTAAGGGCTTCAAGCACGGCTTTCGGCACGAAGGCTTCGACATTGCCGCCCATGGCGGCGATCTGCCGAACCAATGTGGCTGTAATGGGTCGCGACGAGGTGCCGGCGGGCAGGAACACGGTCTGGATATCAGGCGCCATCTGGCGGTTCATGCCCGCCATCTGCATTTCATAATCGAGATCGGTGCCGTCACGCAGGCCGCGCAGCAGAAGTCGCGCGCCATGCTGACGGGCCGCATCGACAACCAGATTATCGAAGGAAACGACGTCCATGCGCGCCGCTTCGCCCGGCAGCTGCTCCGCAAGCGCCTGCTTTATCAGCCCTGCCCGTTCCTCGAAACTGAACATCGGCGCTTTTCCGGGATGAATGCCAACCGCGACAATGACCTTTGACGCCACGTTCAGCGCTTGGAGAAGCACATCCAGATGTCCGTTGGTCATCGGATCGAAGGATCCTGGATAAAAGGCAATCGTCATATCGCTCTCAGATGGTGGGCGCGTCTCGACGCTTCAGCATATGTGCCGCCTTTTGTCATGGAGAAGCACGCGGCGCAAGACTTTATAACCACCCCTCACAAGCGCGGCCGTGCCGTGAACCCCCGATGAACGGGCCGTTCAGTGCGGTTTCAGAGCCATTTTGTTTAAATGCACAGCATCGGGAAACCGAAACGCCTTTCGCCCGTTAAGCAACCGGAGAATCGAAAATGCTGGCCTTCATGATCGTCGTTTCGGTCATCTCGTCATTCGCAGCCGAGTATCTTTTCCTCGAATGACGGCCTCAGCCAGTTTCCTGAACGCCAGATGAACGAGCCATTCAAGGAAGTTTCACCGGGGCGATGCTAATCGATTTTTATGATTGACGCGGAACATGATCGGACATGGTGCGTTAACAAGAAACCAAAGGAACAGACAAATGTTTGTAAGAGAAAAACAGTCTACTTCGGCGAAAATCAGCGTCATCAGCACCGCCTGGACAGTTCTGGTTATCGCAATGGTAGCAACGACGTTTAGCCTTTATGAACAGAAGCCTGAAAAGCTTGGACCTGACTATCCGCAACTGACCGCCCGCTACCAGTATATGAATTATTACTGATAACGGGGAGAAACTCTCGAAACTCCGGAGACGACATCATGTTCACATTTCTGACGATGCTTCTTGCCCTGATCAGCGTAATGTTCGTGATGTCAATGATCTCTGTCGTTGCCGAGATGCGACGCGAGGACGAGGAGTTCAAGGCGATGATCCGGCGCGACCGCGCTTTCTGAGTGCGGCAGGCTGGCATAAATCCGCTTTAAAAATGATTGTTCTCAGCCGCCCTGGAGCCTCCGGGCGGTTTTGTTTTGAAAGGCCTGCGATGGCCGCCTTCGTTCCTGTGCTTGTCACGGGAATCCAGTCAACACACGTCTGTGCGACGGAAAGACTCTTTTCAGCCCAAGGACTTGGGCGGGCTCGATTCCTGTCACAAGCACAGGAATGACGGTGTGGACGCCGCTGATATCCATCCGTTGCCTCCATTTCGGCGCCTCCAATCACACAACCGTTTTCAAAACCCCGTTTTTCCAAGGGAAATTCCCTTCAATTTCCGAATGGATTGATTTAAGGAACGCCGATACGTTGCGGGCCGGACAGCCGGCGACCGCGATGACGTTCCTGTGAGGTTTGCATAACGATGCTCGATTCCCTGAGAAATGCTTCTCGAACCATGGCAGCCAAGCTGCTGCTTCTCCTGCTTGTTGTTTCTTTTGGCATCTGGGGCGTTTCCGCATCGCTTGTCACCGCCAATTCCCACGCCGTCATGACGGTGGGTGACCAGACGGTCAGCCCGGAGGAATTCCGCCTCGCCTATCAGCGGCAGATTTCCGATCTCAGCCGCCAGTTCGGCACAAGGCTGACGACCGAACAGGCCAAGGCCTTCGGCATCGACCGCCAGGTCTTCAGCCAGCTTGCAGCCGGGGCATCGCTTGACGAACTCGCTTCGAAGATGAACCTCGGTCTTTCGGAAGACCGTCTTGCCAAACTCATTGCCGAAGACCCCGCCTTCAAATCGGTCAATGGCCAGTTCGACCGCAACCTCTTTACGGAGCGCCTGCGCAATTCCGGTTTCCGCGAGGACGACTACATCAAGGAACGCAGCAAGGTCGCCGTGCGCAGCCAGATCGTTGAAGCCGTCTCGGACGGTTTTGCCGCACCGCAGGTTCTCGTGGATGCCCTGAAGCAATATCGCAACGAGCAGCGCGCCGTTGATTATGTCATTCTTTCAAACGCCGTCATCCCGCCGGTCAAGGCCCCCGGCGACGACGTGCTCGCCCCCTGGTTCGAGACGAACAAGACGAAATATCGCGCGCCGGAATTCCGCAAATTCACCTATGTGAAGCTGGAACCTTCCGACATCGCGGAGCCAGCCTCGGTAACGGACGCCCAGATCGCCGATTATTATAACAGCCACAAGGACAGCTTCCGCACCGCCGGCCGCCGCACGGTCGAGCAGCTGACCTTCCCGGACAAGGAAATGGCCGCCGCCGCCGCCGAGCAGATCAGGCTCGGCAACACCACCTATGACCAGGTGGTGAAGGATCAGGGCAAGACGCCGTCCGACGTCACGCTTGGCGAATTCACAAAGGATACCATCCCCGACCAGTCGATTGCCGATGCCGCTTTTGCCATCCAGAAGGATGGGGGCGTTTCGCCGGTGGTTGAAGGCTCGTTCGGCCCGGTACTCCTGCGCGTCACGGGCATCAAGCCGGAAACCACCCGCACGCTGGAAGAGGCAAAGGAAGACATCCGCAAGGATCTCGCCACCGCTGCCGCCGCGGAAGAAATCACCAATGTGCACGACCGTTACGAGGATCTGCGCGCCGGCGGTTCTTCGCTTGCGGACGCCGCACAGCAGTTGAACCTGAAACCGGTCACCATTGCCGCCATCGACGCAGCCGGTCTCGACGAAAAGGGCGATGCGGTCGAAGGCCTGCCCTCCCCGCAGCTCGCCCAGGACGTGTTCAAGACCGAACCCGGAACCGAGGCCCTGCCGATCAATCTCGGCCGCGAAGGTTACATCTGGTTCGACGTCGAGCAGATCATCCCTGCCCGCGACCGCACGCTTGCCGAAGTCCGCGACGATGTCGTTGCCGACTGGACGGCAGAGCAGCAGCGCACCGCACTTGCCGCCAAGGCCGACGAGCTGAAGGCCCGCATTGAAAAGGGCGAGACGCTGGAGGCTGTCGCGGGTGAGCTGAGCCTTGCAGTCGAACAGAAATCCGGCCTGCGCCGCACCAGCGAAGATGCGATTTTCGGTCGCCAGACCATCGCCGCCGTCTTCTCGGGCGCCGAAGGCGTGGTCGGCACGGCGGCCGATGCCGATGGTTCCAGCCGCATCCTCTTCAAGGTCACCTCTGTCGACACCAACGCGACGCCGGACGCGCTCGCCAATGACGACCAGCAGTTTGCCGCCATTGCCCGCGCGGCCGGCGACGACATGCTGGACCAGATGGTCAACCGCCTGCAGAATGACTATGGTGTGACGATCAACCAGGCCCTCGCCGATCAGGCGATGGTCGGCTTCTAACCCGGGAGGCGACGAGATGGCCGAACTGAAGCCGCTGATCGCCAGGGTCGCGAATGGAGAAAGCCTGAACCGCGAGGATGCGCGCACGGCTTTCGACATTCTGATGTCGGGCGAAGCCACGCCGTCGCAGATCGGCGGTTTCCTGATGGCGCTGCGCGTGCGCGGTGAAACGGTCGACGAAATCGTCGGCGCAGTCTCCTCCATGCGTTCCCGGATGTTGCCGGTTTCCGCCCCCGCCAATGCCATCGATATCGTCGGCACCGGCGGTGACGGCATCGGCACCTACAACATCTCGACACTCGCCTCGATCATCGTCGCCGGCACGGGCCTGCCGGTCGCCAAGCACGGCAACCGGGCATTGAGTTCCAAATCCGGCACGGCAGATGCGCTTTCCGCACTCGGCGTGAAGCTCGATATCGGTCCCGATCTCATCGCCCGCTGCATCAGCGAGGCGGGTCTCGGCTTCATGTTCGCGCAGATGCACCATTCCGCCATGCGCCACGTTGGCCCGAGCCGCGTCGAACTCGGTACGCGCACGATCTTCAACCTGCTCGGCCCCCTCTCCAACCCGGCCGGCGCAAAACGGCAATTGCTCGGCGTGTTTTCGCCACGCTGGCTGGTGCCGCTTGCCGAAGTGCTGCGTGATCTGGGTTCGGAAAGCATCTGGGTCGTGCATGGCGACGGCATGGATGAAGTCACCACCACGGGCGTCACCCATGTGGCGGCGCTCGAAGGCGGCAATATCCGCACCTTCGAGCTGACCCCGAAAGATTTCGGCGTTGAGCCGGCGCGGATGGACGACCTCAAGGGCGGCGACGGCATTGCCAATGCGGCGGCGCTGCGCGAGGTTCTTTCAGGCAAGCGCAATGCCTATCGCGACGTATCGCTTTGCAACGCAGCCGCAGCGCTTGTCATCGCCGGCAAGGCGGAAACGCTTGGCCAGGCCATGACGATTGCCAGCGATGCCCTCGACGGCGGCAAGGCCGCCGCCGCGCTGGAGCGTCTGGTCGCCGTATCAAACGAGGAATGAGAGCGAGATCATGAGCGACATTCTCAAGAAGATCGAGACTTACAAGCTCGAAGAAATCGCCGCCGCCAAGGCGAAGGTTTCACTGGCCGATCTGAAGGCCATGGCTGCCGACCAGAGCGCGCCTCGCGGTTTTTACAGGGCGCTGAAAACAAAGCAGGCCGAGGGCAAGTTCGGCCTTATCGCCGAAATCAAGAAGGCCAGCCCCTCCAAGGGCCTCATCCGCCCCGATTTCGATCCGCCGGCGCTGGCTGCGGCCTATGAGGCTGGCGGCGCTGCATGTCTTTCTGTCCTGACAGACAGGCCGAGCTTTCAAGGCGCTCCGGAATTCCTGACCGCCGCCCGCAATGCCTGCGCCCTGCCCGCGCTGCGCAAGGATTTCATGTTCGACACCTATCAGGTGCACGAAGCCCGCGCCTGGGGCGCGGACTGCATTCTCCTCATCATGGCCTCGCTGTCGGATGACGACGCGAAACGGCTGGAATACGAGGCTTTCGCGCTTGGCATGGATGTGCTGATCGAAGTGCACGACGAAGAGGAAACGGAACGGGCGCTGAAGCTCGACTCGCCGCTTTTCGGCATCAACAATCGTAATCTCCGCACTTTCGAGGTTGGCCTCGAAACCAGCGAAAGGCTGGCGGGACTGGTGCCCGCCGACAGGCTGCTGGTGGGCGAAAGCGGCATCTTCACCTTCGAGGATTGCCAGCGCCTGAAAAAAAGCGGCATCAGCACCTTCCTCGTCGGTGAAAGCCTGATGCGCAAGGACGATGTGACGGCGGCCACCAAGGCGCTGCTGACGGGCCAGTCCGGCATTCTGGCAGCGGAATAAACCCGGATGAGCGACGACCAGAAGCTCACCCATATCGACGCGGCCGGTGAAGCGCATATGGTCGATGTTGGCGACAAGGCGGAAACCGTGCGTGTTGCGGTTGCCGAAGGCTTCGTGAAAATGAAGCCGGAAACGCTGGCGCTTATCCACGACGGCAACGCCAAGAAGGGCGATGTCATCGGCACCGCACGGCTGGCCGGCATCATGGCCGCGAAGCAGACCGCCAATCTCATTCCGCTCTGCCACCCGCTGATGCTGACCAAGGTGGCGGTGGACATAACCGAAGATGCCACCCTGCCCGGCCTCCGCGTTGAGGCCAGGGTGAAACTGTCAGGCAAGACCGGCGTGGAAATGGAAGCGCTGACCGCCGTCTCCATCGCCTGCCTGACGATCTATGACATGGCGAAGGCCGCCGACAAGGCGATGGAGATCATCAATATCCGCCTGCTTGAAAAGAGCGGCGGCAAATCCGGTGATTTCAAAGCCAGCGATTTCGGGCGACAGGAGAACTGAATGAAGCCGCTGCTGCCCGTGGATGAGGCCATCGCGCGCCTTCTGGACGCAGCGGTTCCGGTCACCGACACCGAAACTCTGCCGCTCGCCGAATGCGACGGCCGCGTTCTCTCGGTCGATCTCATCGCAAGCCTCACCCAGCCCCCCTTCGATGCCTCAGCCATGGACGGTTATGCATTGCGCAGCGCCGATGCACCGGCCATCGGCTCGGTCCTCACCGTCATCGGCCAGGCCGCCGCCGGTCATGCTTTTGCCGGCACGGTGGGTGAAGGACAGGCCGTGCGCATCTTCACCGGCGCGCCCGTGCCGCAGGGTGCGGATACGATCCTCATTCAGGAGGATGCCGAAGTCCTGGAAGGCGGAAAAATCCGCACGGCCTTCGATGTCACCGCCGGGCGACATATCCGACCGCGCGGGCAGGATTTTACCAAAGGCGAAACGGTACTGGAGGCTGGAAGGGAACTCGGCTTTGCCGATCTCACGCTGGCGGCGGCGACGAACCACGCCACGCTTACCGTCTATCGCAGGCCACGCATCGCCATCCTTGCCACCGGCGACGAGTTGCTGCCGCCTGGAAGCGTTCCGCAGCCGGCGCAGATCATCGCCTCCAACACCTTCGGCGTCGCCGCGCTGGCCCGCAAGGCCGGTGCAGAGGTACTGGATCTCGGCATTATCCCCGATGATGACGCGCTGATCCGCGCCGCCATCGGCGAGGCCGTTGCGGCGAAGGTTGATGTGCTGTTGACACTCGGCGGCGCCTCCGTCGGAGACCACGATCTGGTGCAGGCTGCATTGAAGGCGGAGGGCATGCAGCTCGATTTCTGGCGCATCGCCATGCGCCCGGGAAAACCGCTGATGGTGGGCTCCATCGGCAGCATGCAGGTTCTCGGCCTGCCCGGAAACCCCGTGGCCAGTCTCGTTTGCGGTCTGCTTTTCCTTGAACCCTTGGTCAGCCGGATTGGCCGGCACCTGCCCCCGCAACGCATCGCGACCGCAAGAACCGCGAAGGCGCTGAAAGCCAACGATCACCGCCAGGATTATCTTCGCGCCCGCCTGGTTAGCGGTCAAGGCGGCGTGGTCGTGGCGGAGCCTTACGCCAGACAGGATTCATCCATGATGAACATCCTCGCCCATTCCGACGTCCTCATCATACGCCCTCCCCATGCGCCGCAGGCTGACGCCGGGGCCGAATGCCCGGTCATCAAACTCAGGGCCTGAACCCGCAGCCAAACGTAGACAACACGCTTTCACGGCACCCGGATGAGGCATTTGTACACCCGCCTGCTGACATCGCCCGGAACGGCGCCGCGTTCAATCCCCTCAGGTCCGCCAGACAAACTGTAACGTTACGCCTTTGGAGGCGGCCGACAAATATCGGCTTCCCCAAAACCATGTCTTGGCGAATGGAAATTCCCCGCCCCTTGAGCTTTTTTCCTCTCCACGAATCACGTTGCTGTGCCAAAATAAATCAGCTGCAAAGCGTTATCGGGATTGACAGAATAAATGCGAAACTGTCACCAAGGCGGATAGTAGAGGTCAAAAATTCCGGAAATTCCAAAAAATGAAAATTACTTATAATTATCAATTAAATAAGATAAAAATCGTACAAAATAGAATTTCCTGCAATAAAAATTAGTTCTCCATAAATTAAGCTTTTCAAAACAGCCTCCATAATAATAATCATAGTCTATAAGCAGACTCACTGGAGTTTCTTGATGAACACGGCATCCACGCCCAAGACCACGGGACCCGACATTGCCGGGCAGATTGCCCACGCCATGCGGAGCATGGGTGTTTCGCCGATCCCGCGCAACTACAGCCTTTTCTACGAAGCCTATATCGGTTCGAACCCTGCGCTGACCAAGGATCTGGCGGCGCTGGGAAACCGGGTGACGCAGGACGATCTGGACGAGCTATCCGCGCGTTACGGTGATGGCGGTCCCGCGCGCTTCATCGACGATGCGCATGAAAAGCTGCGACGCGAACTGGAAGCCCTTCTGGGGACCTTACGGCGGGAACAATCCTCCATCGAGAACTACAACAGGATCCTCGGCGAGACGCGGCAGCGTATCGATGACAAGAATGCCGCCAGCAGCAATATTCTGAGAAACGCAATTGCGTTGCTGGCCGAGGCCACCGGCTCGAAGATCATCGACGGCGAAAAGGCGTTCAACGACGTCAACCGCCATGCCGAGGAAATGCACCAGGTGCGCCTGGAGCTGGATGAATACAAGCGCATCGCCAATACCGATTCGCTGACCCGCCTTTCCAACCGGCGGGCTTTCGACGACCGGCTGGCAACCGTTTATGATACCTCCATCGGCCTGCAATATACGTCGCTCGTCCTGCTCGATATCGATCACTTCAAGCGGATCAACGACACGTTCGGCCATCCGGTAGGCGACAAGATTCTGGCTACCGTCGCTTCGGTCATTCGGGCGAATGTCCGCAAGGACGGCTTCGTCGCCAGAAGCGGCGGCGAGGAATTCGCCATCATTCTCGACGGCAATACGCCGGAGGAAGTCATGGTGATGTGCGAGCGCATCCGCCTGTCGCTGGAGAGCACACCCTTCCGCAATTCGAGATCAGGCGCGGATTACGGCACGGTAACGATCTCGATCGGTTTTGCCGCTGCCGCGCAGGCCACCAATCCGACCGAACTTTACGCCCATGCGGATACGGCGCTCTACCACGCCAAGGAAACCGGCCGGAACCGCTCGGTCTTCTACGAGGACGGTATGCAGAAGAACTATACCGGCAAAAACTGGCTGATTTATCGGACTTGAGGCAAATTGCGCCGATTTGGGCGCATTAAAAACACAGCGCTGTCCCCGCCCTCATTCCTGACAAGCATAGGAATGGGGGCGAGAGGGGGAAGCCTCACCACATCGTCTTCGCCGCGCGCGCCGCCCATTCGCGATCATAGGTCTCCTGATCGAATTCCGCCTTGGCCGCCTTGAGCAGCAGACCCGGCGTCGGAAGCGACGACGGGTCGACGAAATTGTCGGGATTCCACAATTCAGACCGCATCAGCGCCCGTGCACACTGGAAATAGACTTCGTCGATCGTGACCACGATGACGGTGCGCGGATGTTTGCCATCCATCTCGAAGCTCTGCAACAACGTTGGGTCAACGGAAACCAAGGCGCGGCCATTGATGCGCATGGTCGTATTCGAGCCGGGGATCAGGAACATCAGCGCCACGCGCGGATCCCGCACGATGTTGAGAAGCGAATCCACGCGGTTATTGCCGCGCCAGTCCGGTAGCAGCACGGTCTTGTCATCGTCCACGCGCACCACACCGCCCTTGTCGCCGCGCGGTGAACAGTCCATGCCCTCCGGCCCTACCGTCGCCAGAGCGAGAAACGGTGACGTTTCGATCATCAGCCTGTATTCGGCCGTCAGCGCGGCTGTCACCTTGGCGATGGATGCCTCGCTCGTGCCGTCATAGATGGCCTTCAATTCCTCGACCGTGCGAATGATCGTCATGTCAGTTCCTATCCCTCGAAATCACCCTGCGACACCACCGGGCGCAATCCCTTAATCTTCCGCCGCTTCCGCCTTTTCCCGCTCCGCCCGCTCACGCGCCGTGCGCGCGGCGACGAGATCGGCTGGCTGGGCGTTGCCACGGATCAGCGAACGGCCGGCATAAATGCCGCCGACGACCTCCATGGCGAAACGCTCCTCGTCGCGGTCGCGGAATTCCTCCACCAGACGGGCGGCGTCTTCCCGCTCCTCGCCCATGGCGCCCAGAACCTCCTCGCTGAAATTCAGCGCCGATTCCAGCGTCTCGCGAATCTGGTAATCCACGCCGGCCTTCAGCAGATCGATGGCATGGCCACGGTCATAGGCGCGGGCGAGAACCGGAACCAGCGGGAATTCATGCTTGACGATCTCCGCGATCCGGACGGCTGCTTCCTTGTCGTCGACGCAGATGAGAACAGCACGCGCCGTGCTGGCGCCGGCGGCATGGAGGATTTCCGCCCGCGAGCCATCGCCATAATAGACCTTGAAACCGAATTCCGCCGCATCGCGCACGAAGTCGGCATCCTTGTCGATCAAAGACAGCGTGTAACCGCGCGCCAGAAGCGGCTGGCTGACGATCTGGCCGAAACGTCCGAAACCGATCAGGAGAATGCTGCCCTCGACATTTTCAGGCACGTCGAGATCGTCAGTATTGGGCACCGCCGCCGGCACCAGCCGGTCATGCAGGATGACCATCAGCGGCGTCAGGACCATGGAGATGATGATCGTCGCCGTCAGGATGGCATTGGCCTCCCGGTCGAGAATGCCGGCGCTGACAGCCGCCGAATAGAGCACGAAGGCGAATTCCCCGCCCTGCGCCATCAGCACCGCCCGTTCCAGGCTTTCACGCCTGGTGGTGCCGAGCGCCCGCGCCACGCCATAGATGAGGAAGGCCTTGAGCAGCATGTATCCAGCGACACTGACCAGCACCAATTGCCAGTTGGAGGCAATGACGGCAAGATCGATCGCCATGCCGACGCCGAGGAAGAACAGGCCGAGCAGAATGCCGCGAAACGGCTCGATATCCGCCTCCAGCTGATGGCGGAAGGAGGATTCCGACAGCAGCACGCCGGCCAGGAAAGCGCCCATCGCCATGGAAAGGCCGCTGACCTGCATCAGAAGCGCCGAACCCAGCACCACCAGCAGCGCCGCAGCCGTCATCACCTCGCGCGCACCGGAGGCCGCCAGCAGGCGGAAGAACGGGTTGAGCAGATAACGTCCGGCAAGGATGAGCGCACCGACGGCGGCAAGCGCAATGCCGACGGAAACCCAGCGCTCCGACGCCGTGACATCTTCCCCGCCCGAACCGAGGAAGGCGACGAGCGCCAGCAGCGGCACGATGGCCAGATCCTCGAACAGCAGGATGGCGATGATGCGCTGGCCCTTCAGGCTCGACATGCTGTTGCGCTCCTGCAGCATCTGCATGACGATCGCCGTCGACGTCAGCACGAAGCCCGTGCCAGCGACGAAGGACATGATGACAGGAAAGCCGAGACCGACCCCGATCAACGTCAGGCCGCCCATGCAGACCAGCACCTGCAATGCGCCGAGCCCGAAAATATCCTGCCGCATGGACCACAGCCGCGACGGCTGCATTTCAAGGCCGATGATGAACAGGAACATCACCACGCCGAGTTCCGCTATGTGCAGAATGGCCTGCGAATCGGAAAAGAAACCAAGACCGTAAGGCCCGATCACCAGGCCGGCTGCGAGATAACCCAGCACAGAGCCGAGGCCGATGCGCTTGAAGATCGGCGCGGCGACAACGCCTGCCGTCAGCAATACGACCACCTGGGCCAGATCATTTCCGTTCGCTTCTACAGCCACACGCCACCCCGCTGAAAATCAATAAGACGAGGGTGTTCCCTCCCTCACTTCCTAGCGCATCGGCGTGAAAAGCGAAAACGATTTTACTGAAGGACGATGCGCAGATTCAACGGGTTACTTGTCCTTCAGGCATGCGGGCTTCAGAGGCAGCTATCCTTCTCCCCCTCATTCCTGTGCTTGTCACAGGAATGAGGGGGGCCGCAGGCCTTGCGTCCGCCTAACGGTACCGTGGCTCCCTGCTCAAGCCCTTTTCGGCGAGCTCCCGTTCATAATCCGCAAACAGCCTGTCCCCGGTCTCACCCAGTTCCTTCAGGTATTTCCAGGTGTAAATGCCACTGTCATGGCCATCGTCAAAAACGATGCGCACCGCATAGTTGCCTGTCGCGACCATGGAGCGGATGGCGACATCGCGTTTGCCCGGCACCGTGACCTTTTGTCCCGGCCCGTGGCCCTGCACTTCGGCCGAGGGCGAAAGCACGCGCAGCATCTCGGCCTTCAGCCGGTAAACGCTTCCATCGTCGAAGGAAACGGTCAATTCGCGCCGGTCTTTCGACACAAGCAGCTCTGTCGGCCAGGCATCACTCATTTTTCACTTCCGCAAGCTCATCACATGCGTCAGAATTACGGACTTGCCTCAGGATAGGCAAGCCACTACATCATTTGAGGGGCGCATCGCGCAATGAGGATGGAGACGTGAACAGTTTCCCCGGATCGCTTGGAAAAGCGCAGTTCCTGACGGAAAACAACGCACCGATGGTGGACCCTTTCGGCCGCGCCATCACCTATCTGCGCGTTTCCGTGACCGACCGCTGCGATTTTCGCTGTACCTATTGCATGTCCGAACACATGACCTTCCTGCCGAAGAAGGACCTTCTGACGCTCGAAGAACTCGACCGGCTCTGTTCCGTCTTCATAACGCGCGGCGTGCGCAAGCTGAGGCTGACCGGCGGTGAGCCGCTGGTGCGCAAGAACATCATGTCCCTGGTGAGGAACCTCGGGCGGCATGTCGAGAGCGGTGCGCTCGAGGAATTGACGCTGACCACCAACGGCTCACAGCTGGCGAAATTCGCAGCCGAACTCGCCGATTGCCGCGTGCGCCGCATCAATGTCTCCCTCGATACGCTCGACAGCGATAAATTCCGCCATATCACCCGCTGGGGGGATATCGACCGGGTGATGGAGGGGCTCGATGCCGCACAGGCGGCAGGTATCAAGGTGAAACTCAACGCCGTTGCGCTGAAGGACTTCAACGATGCCGAAATGCCGGAGCTGATGCGCTTCGCCCACGGCCGCGGCATGGACCTGACGGTCATCGAGACCATGCCGATGGGCGAGATCGAGGAAGACCGCACCGACCGTTATCTGCCGCTTTCAAAATTGCGCAGCGATCTCGAGCAGAGCTTCACGCTCATCGACAGCGATTACCAGACCGGCGGCCCGGCCCGTTACGTGACGGTGAAGGAAACCGGCGGCCGGCTGGGCTTCATCACGCCCATGACCCATAATTTCTGCGAAAGCTGCAATCGTGTCCGTCTCACCTGCACCGGCACGCTTTATATGTGTCTCGGCCAGGACGACGCTGCCGATCTGCGCACGGCGCTGCGCGCGTCCGACAGCGACGCCTATCTTTCCAGCGCCATCGATGAAGCCCTTCTGCGCAAGCCGAAAGGACACGATTTCATCATCGACCGCACCCACAACCGACCCGCAGTCTCCCGCCATATGAGCGTGACAGGCGGCTGAGGCTGGCTGAACGTCTTTCTCATCCACCCACCCATATAAACGGTTGAATTGCCAGCTCTGCCGTGCCACGTCTCTTTATATGGAGGAATGCGTGGTTGCGCCGTAACGGCGGCTCCAGATCGCCCAGAGGGCGGGCGGAGTAAACTGCGCATGGTCTGGGATATTTGGGAATGGCATTGACGGACAATACGCGCGGCGCGCTTTTCATGGCGCTCGCAATGGCAAGCTTCACGGCCAACGACGCGCTGACGAAGTCCGTCACCCCCTACATCAACACCGGTCAGATCATGTTCGTCCGCGGCATCATGACCGTGGTGCTGATCTATATCGCGGCCCGGCATTTCGGCGCGCTCCGGCCCCTGAAAACCCTTTTGCGCCGCATCATCATCCTGCGCTGTCTCTGCGAGGTGACCGCCGCCGTTCTTTATCTGACGGCGCTCGGCCTCATCGAATTTTCCAATGCCTCGGCCATATTGCAGTCCCTGCCGCTGGTGGTGACGCTGGGTGCGGCGTTGTTCCTGCGCGAACCTGTGGGCTGGCGGCGCTGGGTGGCGATCATCGTCGGTTTCATCGGCGTGCTCGTCATCATCCGGCCCGGCCCGGAAGGCTTTACGCCGGGCGCGCTGCTGGTTGTCGCATCGCTGGCCGTCACCGCCGCGCGTGATCTGCTGACGCGGAAAATGTATGCCGATGTGCCTTCGCTTGCGATCACCGTCATCACCGCCTTCGTCAACATGGCAGTGGGCGGCCTCTTGATCCTGCCCTTCGGCGGCTGGCAGCCTATGAACGTCACGATCGTCTCGCATCTGGCCGCCTCGGCTATTCTGGTGCTGGTCGGCTACCAGGCGATCATATTGTCGATGAGATCGGGCGAAATTTCCTTCGTCGCGCCGTTCCGTTATACCGGCCTGCTCTGGGGTTTCATGATCGGCATATTCTTCTTCAACGAGAAAATCGACAATTACACCATCATCGGCGCCATGATCATCATCAGTTCGGGCCTTTATACCTTCTACCGGGAAAGTCTGCGCAAGCGCTCGCAGATGGCCAAGCGCGCGGCCGCCACCCCCACTGCCGTGACCACCGTACGGCCGGCTTCCGTAACGAAAGCTGCCGTTCCGGAAGAGGCGGGAGAATGACATGAACGGCGGCCGTTTTCTGGACAGAACCACCCCACCCCACATCATCACGCTGGTCGTCATCGCCGGTGTCGCGGCTCTGTGCATGAATGTGTTCCTGCCCTCGCTTGCAACGATGGCAGTGTATTTCGAGACCGATTACGCGGTGATGCAATTCGCCGTCTCGGGTTATCTCGCCGCCACCGCCTGCCTGCAGCTCGTCATCGGCCCGCTCTCCGACCTCTTCGGGCGCCGCCCCGTCATGCTCGCCAGCATCGCCGTCATGATCGTCGCGACGCTTGTGTGCATGCTGGCGCCCAATATCACAGTCTTCATGATCGGACGCGTGGCGCAGGCGGCCGTCGTTTCCGGCTTCGTGCTCGCCCGCGCGATCGTGCGCGACATGGTGCCCATGGAACAGGCGGCCTCGATGATCGGCTATGTGACGATGGGCATGTCCGTGGTGCCGATGGTGGGACCAACGGTTGGCGGCCTGCTCAATGACATCTCGGGCTGGCAATCGAGCTTCGCCCTCCTCTGCCTGCTTGGCCTGGGCATCCTGGCGCTCGCTTGGCTCGATCTCGGCGAAACCAACCACAACAGATCGGCAAGCTTCTCGCAGCAGTTCCATGCCTGGCCGGAACTTCTGCGCTCGCCGCTGTTCTGGGGTTACGCCCTGACCTCGACCTTCTCATCGGGCATGTTCTTCTCCTTTCTCGGCGGCGCGCCTTTTGTCGGCAGCGTGCTTTATGGGCTTTCGCCGGCCATGCTCGGCCTGCAATTCTTCTTCATGGCCAGCGGATACATGCTCGGCAACTTCATCTCCGGTCGTTATGCCAGCGAAATCGGCATCACCCGCATGATGCTGTCGGGCAATGTCATCGGCATTGCCGGCATCATCACCGCCATCGCGCTGATCTCGGTCGGGGCGGAAAGCGCCTATGCGTTTTTTGTGCCGCTCGCCCTGATCGGCGTCGGCAACGGCGTGACGCTGCCCAGCGCCAATGCCGGCATGGTCAGCGTCCAGCCGCATCTGGCTGGCTCAGCATCCGGTCTCGGCGGCGCCATGACCATTGGCGGCGGCGCGGCACTCTCGGTTCTCGCCTCCTCGGTTCTTTCAAAAGAGGATGGAACCTGGCCGCTTCTTCTGGTGATGCTGGCGACCGGCCTTGTCGCCCTCCTCACCACCTATATCGTAAGGCTGCAGGAAAAGCGGGAATGACGGCCCCTTTTGAAATACCCGGCCTGGTACTCGCCGGCGGGCTTTCGCGGCGTATGGGCAGCAACAAGGCGATGGTGCAATTGGGCGATGCGCCTCTCATGTCCCGTGTCATCAGCCGCATCACGCCGCAGGTCTGCGACGTCACCATCAATGCGGCCAATGGCTGGGCGGAAAGTTTCGGCCTGCCGCTGCTGCCCGATACGCTGAACGGCCATGCCGGTCCGCTCGCGGGCGTTCTGGCCGGCATGCGCCATTTCCAGCACCGCGGCGACGCGGTCAGCCACTTTCTGACTGCGCCCGCCGACAGCCCGTTTTTCCCTGACGATCTTGTGGTGCGGCTTTGCGAACACCTGTCGGACAATGCAATCGTCATTGCCGCCTCCAGCGGCCAGCTTCATCCGGTCTTTGCGTTGTGGCCGGTCGCTCTCGCCGATGATCTCGAGGCATGGCTGAAGAACGATGCCAACCGGCGCATCCGCGCTTATCTTGCCCGGCATGTCACCATTGGGGTTGCATTTGCGCCGCTGGAAACGGCAAAGGGCAGCCTCGATCCGTTCTTCAACATCAACACGCCGGATGAGCTTGCACTGGCGCGCAGCTATCTGGAGAGCATGGAAGCATGACGGCACAAAAGGTCTTCGGCATCGCCGGCTGGAAGAACTCAGGCAAAACTGGTCTTGCCGTGCGCATCGTGACCGAACTGACGGCGCGCGGCTACCGTGTCTCCACCATCAAGCACGCCCATCACGATTTCGATATTGACAAGGTCGGCGCCGATAGCTGGCGTCACCGGCAGGCCGGCGCGCACGAGGTCACCATCGTTTCCGGCACCCGCTTCGCCATCATGCATGAATTGCGCGGCGAACCGGAGCCCTCCTTCGAAGACATCCTCTCCCGCCTCGCGCCGTGCGACCTGGTGCTGATCGAAGGTTATAAATACGAGCCGGTCCCGAAAATCGAAGCGCGCCGGGTTGAGGCGGCGAAAACGGAACCGCTGGCGCCGCTCGATCCGCATATCGTCGCCATTGCCGCCGATCACGCGGTGACGGACACGGCGCTTCCGGTTTTTGATCTCGACGATACCGGCGCGATTGCCGACTTCATCGAGAAAACGGTGGGTCTGGTCAGGGGTTAGACACGTAGCTGCTCGACGTGACTTGGGCTGCATCCCCACATCCGTCGTACCGGCCTTGAGCCGGTATCCAGCCAGCCCAAGTCCTTGGGCTGAGGAGACTCATTCCGCCGCGCAGACGCGCGTCGACTGGATGCCGGATCGGGTCCGGCATGACGGAGGAGAAAACCGCGAGAAACCAATGCCCACTAAGCCCGAGGCACCCATTCCAGAACTTTTTCCGCACGCATCACCCCATAAAATGAAAAAGCCGGGCTCATCACCCGGCTTCATCATTCCTTGAGACGCAATACCTATTCAAGGAAAGTGGATGGGTTCACCGGCGTCGCATCCTTGCGAACTTCGAAGTGAACCTGCGGACGTTTGGCGCTGCCGGTCATGCCCGAGGTGGCGATGGTCTGGCCGCGCTGAACCTTCTGGCCACGCTGCACGTCGAGATTGGCAGCGTTGCCGTATACCGTGACCTTGCCGTCGTCATGGCGGACAAGAACCGTGTTGCCGAGCTGCTTCAGGCCATTGCCGGCATAGATGACGACACCGTTTTCAGCGGCCTTGATCGGCGTGCCCTCGGGAACCGAAATGTTGATGCCGTCGTTGCGGCTGCCTTCGACATTGTCACCGAAATTATTGATGACCGCGCCGCGCACTGGCCAGCGATATTTGCCGATGCCGGTGGATTCCGGTGCGACGGACGCCATGTCGGCCTTTTTCTCGATATCGCTGACACTGGCGGTGGCCGGAGTTGCGGGCGCAGCCGGAGCGGCGGCGGCGGCCGGCGCCTTATAGGGCTCTGGCTTGACGGATGCGGTTTCGACGGGCTTTGCGGCTTCCTTGGCGGGAACGGAAGCGGTCTTGATGGCATCCGTCGAAGCACCCGGCATGTTGAGCGTCTGGCCGACGCGGATGCTTTCGTTGCCGAGACCGTTTGCCGCCTTGAGAGCAGCCACCGACACGCCGTTTGCACGGGCGATCTTGGCGAGGCTGTCGCCCGGCTGAACCTTGTAGCCACCGGAGGGCGGCAGCGGCTTGCCGCCCGGAGGCGTCAGTTTGCCAGCTTCAGCAGAAACCTTGTCACGGGCGGCGGCCTGGGACGGCAGCACGGCCACGTTTCCATCCGGCGCACGCAGCGGTGTCGGCTGGTCGCCATTGCGGTTGAGCGCAATATCGCCGGCGGCATCCTTGGCGGCGTTGCGGACCTGGCCGAACTTCGGAATGAGGATCGACTGGCCGGCCTGCGCGGCGGAAGCGGTCTTCAGGCCATTGACCCGCAGCAGTTCCTTTTCCGGAACGCCGTAGCGGTTGGAGAGGGTCGCGATGCTTTCGCCGGGACGCAGGGTCACGGAGGCGGCGCCATCGGTGTGCCAGCCGTTTTTGTCGGAACGAACGGTCGCGGTGGTCAGGTTGTCAGCGGCGGGTGCGGCAGCCTGCCGTGCGGGCGCTGCCAGAGACGGCGTGGCCTTGGGCTGGGCGGACGGGAAAGGCTGGGCCATGGCTTCGTTGCGGGTCGACGGATCGCGGCTCGCCACGGCTGTCGGCGCAGACAGCTCGGAACGCTGCACCGGCGAGGCCGAGGCACGGGCCGTGGACGGCTGAACGCCACCGTAACCACCCGATTGCTGCGGATAGGAATTGCCGGCCATGTTCTGGTTGGCATAACCTCCCTGTGGCGCGGCAGAGGCGTAACCGCCATTCATGTCGCCCTGCGGAACCGGGGCCTGCCCGTAAGCACCGCCGCCCTGACGGGCAGGAATTGACGCCGTGGTCATCTGATCCGGTCCACTGGAAAAGAGGCCGCTGAACCGCGTTGCATCCGAGCTACAGCCCGTTGCGACGCTTGCCAGCAATGCCGCTGCGAACATTTTTGCGACTGATTTTCCGATTTTAGACGAATGTCTCATACGCATGACTCGATCTACACTGACGCCAACCCGCCGCATCGAGATCGATCCGGCACAAATTTCAATTCTTGCAAGGCCCATTTCCCGAGGTGGGGAAAACCATGCGTCGATGTTTATGATTAAAGCGCGTTAGTGTTACCACGCCGTTAAAACGTTAAGCCGTTTGGCGCTTTTTTGACACTTCGATAACCATGACGAAGACAGGATGCGCCATGATGAAACAATAAAATCTCTTAAAATCAGATGCTTACGAAAATTCCGCACATTAGGAGACCAAAATACAATGTCTCCAAAATTTTCATTTTGTCACAAATGACGCGCAATATGGGTGCTGAGCGGCAGGTAGGGCGCCTCGAACAGTCCTTCCTTCTCGAAGCGGCTGCCGGTCTTGGAAAAGCGCGTCATCACGCAGCGATCACCTTCAACGATGATCGGCGCGATCATCATACCGCCGGAAACGATCTGCTCGGCAAAGAAACGGGGCATGGTGGTGAAGGCCGCCGTGGAAACGATTCGGTCAAAAGTGCCCTCACCCACCAGGCCGTTGCTGCCATCCGCCTGGCGGATGACGACGTTGCGGATTGCAAGATCATCGAGACAGTTCTGCGCCTGCTGCACCAGCGTCTTGTACCGCTCCAGCGAAAAGACGCGCTCCACCCGGCGGGCAATGATCGCCGTCATGAAACCGCTGCCGGTACCGATTTCCAGCACGCGCTGGCCGGGTTTCAGCTGCAGGCGGGCGAGGATTTTCACCGCCATGTCGGCCCCTTCCATGAAGGAACCGCAGTCTATCGGGATGGTGCGGCTGGAATAGGCGTCGGCGGCAAATTGCGGCGGTACGAATTTGGATCGTGGCGTCTGCTCAACCGCCGTCAGCAGGTCGAGATCGGAAATCCCCTCGCCCCGCAAGCGCAGAACGAGAGCTGCAAAACCTTCCTTTTCGACCATGGCAGATTTCAATCGGCGACTCCGAATCCAAGCGCTTGCGCAACCCGATCCTTCACCGTGTAATCCGTCAGGTCAAGCTTCAGCGGCGTGACGGAAATCTTGCCATGCTTTAAGGCGTGGATATCGGTGCCTTCGCGGAAGGTGCCCATGCGTTCGCCGAAACGCAGCCAGTAATAGGGAAAACCGCGGCCATCCTGGCGTTCTTCCACCGTCAGGCCGAAATCGAGCTTGCCCTGCCCCGTGACGGACACGCCCTGCACATCCTTTGGCGCGCAATTGGGAAAATTGAGATTGAGGAAGGTGCCGTCAGGCAGATCGACATCGATGAGCTTGCGAATGAGATCGGGCGCATAGGTCTCGGCCACCTCCCACGGCACGACGCGGCCTTCGGCATGGCTGAAGGCCTGGCTGAGCGCAAAAGACCGCACGCCCTGCAGCGTGCCTTCAATGGCCCCGGCAATCGTACCGGAATAGGTCACATCATCGGCCATGTTGGCGCCGGCATTGACACCTGACAGGACGAGATCTGGCTTTTCCGGCAGAACCTCGCGAATGCCCATGATAACGCAATCAGTCGGCGTGCCGCGCAGAGCGAAATGCTTGTCGGAAACCTTGCGAAGACGCAACGGCTCGGACAGCGTCAGGGAGTGAGCAAGCCCGCTCTGGTCTGTCTCCGGCGCAACGATCCAGACGTCGTCGGAGAGCGTGCGAGCGATACGCTCCAGCACGGCCAGGCCCTCGGCGTGAATACCGTCGTCATTCGTCAGCAAAATCCGCATGTTTTCCTCCCGCTCTTCATTTTGCTCAGGCAGAACACTTCCCGAACCGTCATCCCGGCCTTGAGCCGGGATCCAGTCGACGCGCGTCTGCGCCACGGGAATAGTCCTTTTCAGCCCAACGACTTGGGCTGGATGGATGCCGGATCAAGTCCGGCATGTCGGCATCTTTGAAATCAAGCCGCCTTTTCGATCCGCGTCAGACCGCCCATATAGGGCAGCAGCACATCAGGAATTGTGACAGAGCCATCGTCGTTCAGGTAATTTTCGAGAACGGCGATCAGGCAGCGGCCGACAGCCGTGCCGGAACCGTTCAGCGTATGCACGAACTTCGTCGCCTTGTCGTCCTTGCCGCGATAGCGCGCATTCATGCGGCGCGCCTGGAAATCGCCGCAGACCGAGCAGGACGAGATTTCGCGATAGGTATTCTGACCGGGCAGCCACACTTCCAGATCGTAGGTCTTGCGCGCGCCAAAGCCCATGTCACCGGTGCAGAGCGTCATGGTGCGGAAATGCAGGCCCAGCCGCTTCAGCACTTCCTCGGCGCAGGCCGTCATGCGCTCATGCTCGGCGACAGCGCTTTCCGCGTCGGTGATGGAGACGAGCTCGCACTTCCAGAACTGGTGCTGGCGCAGCATGCCGCGCGTGTCACGGCCTGCCGAACCCGCTTCCGAGCGGAAGGACGGTGTGAGTGCGGTGAAACGCAGGGGCAGCTTTTCCTGCTCGAGGATTTCGCCGGCCACGAGGTTGGTCAGGGTCACCTCCGCCGTCGGGATCAACCAGCGGCCATCGGTGGTCTTGAACAGGTCCTCGGAGAATTTCGGCAATTGCCCCGTGCCGAACATCGCCTCGTCGCGCACCATCAGCGGCGAGGAAACTTCGGTATAGCCATGTTCCGAGGTGTGCAGGTCGATCATGAACTGGCCGAGCGCCCGCTCCAGCCGCGCGAGCTGGCTGGTGAGAACGGTGAAACGCGAACCCGAAAGTTTGGCGGCCCGCTCGAAATCCATATAACCAAGCGCTTCGCCGATTTCGAAATGTTCCCTGGCCTCGTGGTTCCAGCCGGGCTTCTGGCCGACGACGCGGGTCACCACATTGTCATGCTCGTCCTTGCCATCGGGCACATCGTCGAAGGGCATGTTCGGCAGGCGCGACAGGGCGTCGTTCAACTCGGCGGTGACCTGGCGGTCCTCCTCCTCGGCACGCGGCATCTTGTCCTTGAGGTCGGCGACCTCGGCTTTGAGTTTTTCGGCAAGCTCCATGTTCTTCTGCGCCATGGCGGCGCCGATTTCCTTGGAGGCGGCATTGCGGCGGGACTGCATGTCCTGCAGGGACTGGATGACGGAACGGCGCTTTTCATCGAGCGCGATCAGACCTGCGGCCGCAGGCTCCGCGCCACGGCGTGCGAGCGCCGCGTCAAAAGCTTCGGGGTTTTCACGTATCCATTTAATGTCGTGCATCGTCGTTCCAGACCGTTGTTGCATCACCGATGTTTTACAGCAAAACGCCGGGCAGAAGCCCGGCGCGAGGAGATGTCTTGAGCGGCGAGACCTTCGAAAACTCAGGTCTCCTCCAGCTCCGTGCTTGCGGATTCCGCAGCGCGCTTCCTCTCCACGAGTCGAGCCATGTAGATGGAAATCTCGTAGAGAATGATCGCAGGCAGTGCAAGACCGATCTGGGACATCGGGTCCGGCGGGGTCAGCACGGCCGCGACCACAAAGGCCATGACAATCGCGAACTTGCGCTTCTCACGCAGCCAGTCGCTGGTCAGAAGGCCCACGCGCGCCAGAAGCGTCGTGACCACGGGCAGCTGGAACACCAGACCGAAGGACAGCACCAGCGTCATGATGAGGCTCAGATATTCCGACACCTTCGGCATCAGCGAAATCGCGACCTCGCCATCTTCCGGCAATTGCTGCATGGCGAGGAAGAACCACATGACCATGGGCGTGAAGAAGAAATAGACGAGCGCCGCTCCGATGAGGAACAGGATCGGCGATGCGACGAGGAAGGGCAGGAAAGCGGCGCGCTCGTTCTTGTAGAGGCCGGGTGCCACGAATTTATAAAGCTGCGAGGCGATCACCGGAAAGGAGATGACCATCGCGCCGAACATGGCGACCTTGATCTGCGTGAAGAAGAATTCCTGCGGCGCGGTATAGATCAGCGACGACTTCGTCACATCAAGGCCGGCCCAGAGAACCGCCCACTTATAGGGAATGACAAGCAGGTTGAAGAGATGCTTGGCAACGGCAAAACAGGCGATGAAGGCAACGAAGAACGCACCCAGCGACCAAATCAGCCGTGTGCGCAGTTCCATCAGATGTTCGATAAGCGGCTGCGGCTTGTCCTCGATGTCCCCGCTCATGCTTCATCCTTTTTGGGCTTTGCAGCCTTTGTTCTCGCCGGCTTCACCGGCTTGGCATCGGCGGCCACGACAGGCTTTTCAGCCACGACTTTCCTGGCGGCCGCTTTTCTCGCGACGGCTTTTACGGTCGGCTTTGCTGCTGAAGTCTCCGTGGAATTGACAGCAACGGGTTCGGACGCCGCGACCGCTTTGGCGCGGCTGGCGCGTTTCGGCTTGGCGGCAACCGCTTCCGCCTCGACGGTCGCAATCGATTTAGCCCGGGCACGCTTCGGCTTTTCCGCCGGTACGACCGGTGCCGCTACGGGGGCGCTGGCAGTCACGGGCGGGGTATCCGGCAGCTTCATCTCAGGCTCGGGAATGCTGACGAGCGGTGCAACCGGCTCACTGGTCGCCGGTGCTGCGGTCGACGTAGCAGGCGAGGATGACAGGCCCTCAGGCGGCGTGGTCGCCTTCTGAAGATCGGACTTGATCTCGTTGCCGAGCTGGCGAAGCGGGTTCATCGCATCACGCAGCGAGTTGGTCGGGTTGAGATTGCGGACATCCGATATGGTTTGGCGCACATCGTCCATGTCGGCCTCTTTGAGGGCCTCATCGAACTGGGTACGGAAATCCCCCGCCATCTTGCGAAGGCCAGCCATGGTCTTGCCAAAGGCGCGGATCATGGGCGGCAAGTCTTTCGGCCCGACAACCACGATCAGTACGACCGCAATCACCAGCAGCTCGCTCCAGCCGATATCAAACATCAATATGCTCCCGAGACCCTAACGCGCGTCAGTCTCAAACCAAACGGCAGGGCCGCTTACTTGATCTCGTCAGCCTTGTGGTCGACGGTCTTCGTGTTGGCATCGGCCGGCGGCGGCGTCTGGTCTTCGTCAGCCATGCCCTTCTTGAAGCTCTTGATGCCCTTGGCGACATCGCCCATCAATTCCGGGATCTTGCCGCGTCCGAAAAGGACGAGAACAATCACCAGCACGATGAGCCAATGCCACACACTAAAAGAACCCATAACTGAAACTCCTGAATTTCGCTTTCAGACGATGTAAGACGTTTGAAAGGCTTTTTCAAACAACAAATTGCCGCTTCAACAGGGTGTGAGCATAAAGTTTTTGCGTCGTGTCGCCCGCGCGATAACGATCTCAATCGTCGCCGTCGCCACCACCAGGCGCAAGCAGGCCCAGCTCTTCCAGATCAAGTTGCGTGATCGGGTCTTCATCCTCACGCAATTCGTCGCTCATCATCGGCAGGGGCACGCCGAAATTGGAAGGTATGCGGCCGGAAAGCAGCCCTGCTCCCTTCAGCTCCTCGAGCCCCGGCAGGTCGCGCAACTCCTCGAGGCCGAAATGGTCGAGAAACTCAACCGTGGTACCGATCGTCACCGGCCTGCCGGGTGTGCGCCTGCGGCCACGGAACCGGACCCAGCCCGCCTCCATCAAGACGTCAAGCGTGCCGCGTGAGGTCTGAACACCGCGGATTTCCTCGATTTCAGCGCGTGTCACCGGCTGATGATATGCGATAATCGCCAGGACTTCCAGCGCCGCGCGAGAGAGCTTCTTAGGTTCCTTTTCCTCGGCGCGGATGACGAAGGAAAGATCGCCGGCAGTGCGGAAGGCCCATTGCCCGCCCACCTGCACGAGATTGACGCCCCGGCCCGCATAGGCGGCTTTCAGATGCTGAAGAACGGCGTCGACATCCATGCCGCGCGGCAGGCGCTCCGCAATGAAACCCGGAGAGACCGGCTCGGCCGAGGCGAAAACCAAAGCCTCGGCGATCCGCTCGGCCTCTTTCAACTGGCGCTCGGAAAATACCGTGGGTTCTAGTCCCACCCCATCCGTCGCGATCGTCGCCTCGGCCGTCTCATCATTATCAGTCATTGTCAGTCCTCTCGGCGACCGCCGCACGATCATCCCTCGTGCCACGGCGCATATAGATGGGCTGGAAAGCGCCCTCCTGCCGGATTTGCAGCGTACCCTCGCGCACAAGTTCCAGTGACGCGGCAAAGGCGCTGGCGATCGCCGTCACCCGCATCGCGGGATCGGGGACATATTGCAGCAGATATTGATCGAGCGCGGTCCATTCTCCGACATCGCCGAGGAGACCGGTTAAAAGCTCCCGCGCCTCGACCAGCGACCAGACCTGCCGTTTTTCAATCGTGACCTGGGTGATCGCCTGTCTCTGCCGCAGATTGGCGTAGGCGCTGAGCAGGTCATAAAGGCTCGCCTCGTAGGCAGAGCGGTTGATGTGCGGAATATGCTCCGGCGCACCACGGGCAAACACATCGCGGCCGAGCTGGGCGCGGTTGACGAGGCGTTCCGCCGCCTCGCGCATCGCTTCCAGCCGCTTCAGCCGGAAGGCAAGGGTTGCGGCCATTTCCTCACCCGAGGGGCCGTCATCCTTGGATTGCTGCGGAATGAGAAGCTTGGACTTGAGGAAGGCGAGCCACGCCGCCATGACCAGATAATCGGCCGCCAACTCGATGCGCACGCGCCGCGCGCTTTCAACGAATTGCAGATATTGCTCGGCAAGCGCCAGCACTGAAATGCGCGACAGGTCCACCTTCTGCGTGCGGGCAAGATGCAGCAGGAGATCAAGCGGGCCTTCGAAACCCGCGACATCGATGACCAGTCCGGCCTCGCCCGTCAGCCGCTCCGGCGTCACATCCTGCCAGAGCTTGTCCATCGGTGTCGAATTGCGAGATTTGTCTGCGGCCATCGTTCCATCCGCCGGAGCTTCCGGCCTTGATCCCGAGTGAGCGGCCGCCCGACTGTCAGGAAACGGCCCACATGGCGTTGAATTCGGCTCTCAGTTCCGCTTCGTCGGATGGGTCCGCAGTCGGGAAACCCGCTTCAACTGCCCGCACCCGCTCCAGCGACCGGCCGGAAAGAACGGGAACCTCTTTCACAACCTCGAGCATTTCACCCATCACGCCGTTGCAATGCAAGACTATATCGCAGCCGCCAGCAACAATATTCGCAGCTCTTTCACCCAGCGTGCCCTTCAACGCGTTCATCGAACTGTCGTCGGACATCAGCAGGCCGTCAAATCCGATCCGCCCGCGAATAATCTCCTCGATCACCTTCGGTGATGTCGTCGCCGGCCGTTCGCGGTCGACGGCGTTGAACACCAGATGCGCGCTCATCGCCATCAATTCGCGGTTCAGTGCCCGGAAGGGCACGAAGTCATGCGCATCCAGCTCATCGAGCGGCACGTCGACCACCGGCAGTTCATGATGCGAATCCACCATGCCGCGACCATGACCCGGCATATGTTTCATGACAGGCAGCATGCCACCCGCCTTCAGCCCGTCGGCCGCCGCCTGCCCCATCTCGGCCACCATGGTCGGCGTATAGCCATAGGCACGGTTGCCGATGACATTGCTGGCGCCTTCCACCGGCACGTCGAGCACCGGCAGGCAATCGACATTGATGCCGAATTTCATCAGGTCAAACGCGTGCAGTCGCGACATCAGCCAGGCGGCACGCAGACCGGCACCCCGGTCGCGCTCATAGATTTCACCGAGAATGCGGGCATTCGGATAAGCCTGCAGGATCGGCGGCTTGATACGCTGAACCCGTCCGCCCTCCTGATCGATCAGCACCGGCGCATCTGCCCGCCCGACGGCATCGCGCATGGCGGCGACGAGATCGGTGATCTGCTGCGGCTCGCCAATATTGCGCCCGAACAGGATGAAACCCCAGGGCTGCTCATCGCGGTAAAGGGCAATCTCGTCGGCAGTCAGCGAAAGCCCGCTGCATCCGAGGATCATAGCTTTGCAATCGGTCATGGTGTCACGCCTGTCTGAGAACAAAAGGGATAAGGGAAGAATGACCTTTAGCCACCGAGACTGCGGAGAGGTCCGGTTAATTTCTCCGCGTCATCCTCGGGCTTGACCCGAGGATCCATTCCGGCGGCCGTGGATCCTCGGGTCAAGCCCGAGGATGACGTAGAGTTTGCCGGAAGGCCCGAATATGCCAAGGGCTGCCCCACTCGGCAGCCCTGATCGTTACGAAGCCATATTGCCCGCTATCACCGCGCCACCAGGCAGCTGCCACCGGCCGAACGGAATTTTTCGCACAGCGCCACGGCTTCGTTCTTGTCACCGGCCGGGATACGGACGCGGTAGAAGGTGCCCTTGCCGGCGATTTCGGCAGCCTTTATGTCGACGCCGCGTCCACCGATGACCGAGCCGAACTTGGCCGACATGTTCTGGTAGGACTTCTGCGCTTCCGCCTGGCTCGGCAGCGACGCGATCTGGATATAGTAGCCACCGGCGGACGGCGTGCTGGTCGCAGCCGGTGTAGCAGCTGCGGTCTGCTGCTGCGCGGCCTGCGGCTGAGCAGGCGCAGTCGTCGTCGGACGAACATTGCCCTGATTGGTCACCGTCGCCACGACGTTTGCGGGCTGCGAGGACGGACGTGTTGCCGGAAGCGGCGCGGCGGACTGCGCAGCCGGCTTGGTGGCGGCAGGCGTGTTGGCCTGCGGCTGAGCCTGTTCCGGCGCGACCGGAACCCGCGATGCGGCGATGACGGCGGGAGCGCCCTCACCCGGCTTGGCGGTCTGCGGCGCAGCAAGTTCCTCGACCTTGTCAGCCTTCGGCGGCTGGGCTGCCGGCACCTCGACTTCCTGTGCGACAAGCGTGCCGTCAGGCTTGACGATCATGGTGCGGACCTTGCGCGGGGAAACGCCGGTCGCGGCCGAACCTTCGTTCTGTGCGGCCTTTTCTTCCGGCGAAAGCAGGCGCGGATCCTCGGTCTCGCCAACCGGCGTGCCAGCGGCTTCCATATCGGCGTCGTTTTCGCCTTCCAGCGGCAATTGTTCAGGAATCAGAGTCCGCTGAACCACGTCCACGGGCTGTTCGTTGCTGGAAATCAGCGCCGGCTGCTTCGGATCGGCAGCGCTGCCGCCGGCAACGCGATCATAAACCGCCTTGTCCTGATTGGGCACGACACGACCGCCCGGATTTTCCGGCACGACCTTCATCGGGTCGTTATCGGCGGAGATGATGACCGGCGCGCCGTTGGAACCGGTGCTCGACGAACCGCCGGAGACCAGCGCGTAAACACCGCCGCCGATCAGCACCAAGCCGATGGCAGCCGCAACCGGCATGATCCAGCGGCGACCGCCGCGTTCATCCTCGTCACGATAAGCAGCCTGATTGTCGACGTACGTATTTTCGGGCTCGCGAGGCGCATTGCCACGGGAAGCGGCAGCCTCCTGCATGGAGCGGCGGAAATCCTCTTCCAGCGCCCGTTCGAACTCGTCGGCCTCTTCCGGAGCCTGAACAGGACGAGCCTGGGCAGCTCCGCGGTTTTCCGCGTGCTTGTGGCGGTCGAGACCACCGGCAACAGCAGGAGCGAACAGCGTCGCAAGCTCGGTGTCGATGTCGAGGTCTTCCTCATGGCGGCGGGGAGCCGGCTTCGGCTCAAAAACGCCAACCGGCAGTTCCGGTACATCCATCTCGACGATGGTTTCCGGATGCTCTTCCGTCTCACCGATCTGCGAGGGATCGAAAGGCAGGCTTTCCAGCGTCTGTGGCGCGACAGGCTGGGGAGCGGCCGGGCGCGGCTGAACCGGAGCGGCAGCAACGGGTGCGGCGGCAACGGCAGCAACAGGTGCGGCAACGGGCGCAGGCCGGGGCTGCGGTGCGGGCTGCACCTTCACCGGCTGCGGTGCGGGTGCCTGAACGGCCACCGGCGCGGCCGGCTGCTGGCGAACCGGCTGCGGTGCAGGCGCTGGCGCGACCTCCGCTTCAGCGATGTCGGACAGATCCAGATCGAGATCGAGATCGTCAAGCGCAAGCTCGAAATCATCATCATTGAAGCCGGCGAAATCAAGCTCCTCGGCGGGTGCTGCGGGCGCTGCATCGGCAACCGGCGCTGCCTTGACCGGAGCGGCAGTAACCACGGGCGGTTCAACCTTGGCAGCCTGCGCTGCGGGGACCGCCTGCACGAGCGGCGCTTCACCGCGACCGGGAATGGAATATTTCGCGACGTCGTAAATCAACTCGTCCATCGGCGAGAGATGTTTCGCCGCCGGCTTCTCGGCAGCCTCAACCGTCAGAGGCTCTGCGGCAGGCGTAAAGACCTCGGCGACCGAAGGCGTGAAGGATGGCGCGGTCTCTTCCGCCTGGACGACGGCAGGCACGGGAGCGACTTCGACCTGAGGCTCTACCCGGGCCGCGGCAGGCTGCCGTTCGGAGCGCGGCTCAACCCGCTTCGGGTCGGCAGCCGAAACATCGCGGCGGGCTCCGAAATTGGCAAGCGGCAACCGCAGGCTCGAAAATTCCAGCGAAGACCGGCCGCCATGCGATGGCGGACGAACGGAAATCGGAGCAGGCGCCTGTTCGGCGACGGCGATTTCCACTTCATCGGCGAGATCGAGGCTCTGGGACTCCGGTGTAGCAGCATAAGCGGCGGCAGCAATATTGCTGGAGACATCTGCCGGAAGCTCCGGCATGGCGTGCCATTCCGGCTGGACGGGTTCCGCGGCCTGCGGCTCTTCCCATGCCACCTGTGAGGCAGCCTGCTCGTAGACCATCGGCTCGGCAGGACGCGCCTGGCGCGAATGCACATCGAAAACTTCAGCCACCGCGCCGGCATCATCGCGGAAATCCGCCCGGATATCCTGCGTGGGGGTTTCGACGTAATTGTGGATATAGGCCTCATTGACCTCTGGAAGCAGCTCTTCCGCTGCTTCGGGAGCGAATGTCACCTCGGGTTCCGGTTCAGCTGCCGGCGCAAGTTCGGGCTCGCGGCGAGCGAAAACGGATTCGACCCGCTGCATGAAATCGCTTGGATGGATGCCTGCACGAACATCGTTTGCCGGATCAAGAACGATCGGATCGGCATGCGGCGCATCGTAAACCTCGAATTCCCGAAGCAGCTCGTCCTCGAGATTAAATTCGGGTTCGCGGCGGGCAACCGGTGAGGCAGCGCGTGGCGCAGCTTCGGAACCCGCATGCGAAGGACGATCTTCGAAGCCGACGATACGCGCCAGTTCTGCCAGAGGATCGTTGTCAGCGAAGCCTTCGGACCGGGCGTCCCGGTTATACGCGACATTTTTTTCGACCATTACGTGTTCCACCATCTACGCATTGCAGCTCTTGCCAGCGTATTGTGAGCAAATAATGGTGAGATGTTATCGCATTTCGTCAGGTGCGTCCGCTCCTAAAAGCGTCAGTCCAGACCTCAGAACATTCGCGACAGCATTCACCAGCCCAAGTCTGGCAATGCTCAATTCTCGGTTTTTATCGTTAATAAAACGTAATTCCTGATGGTCTTTACCCTTGTTCCAGTGTCCATGGAAGGAACTGGCGAGATCATAGAGGTAAAAAGCAAGCCGGTGCGGCTCATGCGAAAGGGCCGCGGATTCGATCAGGCGCGGATATTCCGCGAGTTTTGCAACCAGCTGCAACTCATTGATATCGCTGATCAAAGATACAGATGCCGCCATCTCCTCGGCCGAAGGAGAAAGCCCCGGAAACGCTTCCTGCGCCTGCCGGAAGATCGACATTGAGCGGGCATGCGCATATTGCACGTAAAAGACCGGATTATCCTTCGATTGTTCGGTCACTTTTGCAAAATCGAAGTCCAGCGGCTCGGAATTCTTCCGATAAAGCATCATGAATCGCACCGGATCGCGACCCACTTCGTCGACAACGTCGCGCAGGGTCACGAAGTCGCCGGAGCGCTTCGACATCTTCACCGGCTCACCGTCGCGGAACAGCTTGACGAGCTGGCACAGAAGAACCGTCAGCTTCGACTTGCCCTCGGAGACGGCGCGCGCGACGGCTTCAAGACGCTTGACGTAACCGCCATGGTCGGCGCCGAGCACATAGATCATCTCGGAAAAACCACGGTCGAACTTGTTCTTGAAATAGGCGACGTCGGCGGCGAAATAGGTGTAGGAACCGTCCGACTTCATCAGCGCGCGGTCCATATCATCGCCCACTTCGGTGGAGCGGAACAGCGTCTGTTCGCGGTCTTCCCAGTCATCAGGCAATTCGCCCTTCGGCGGCGGCAGCGTGCCCTTGTAGACATGGCCCTTGAAGGTGAGGTCGTTGATGGCCGACAGGATCGGCCCGCCATTGCCCTCATGCAGCGTGCGCTCCGAAAAGAACACGTCGTGCCGGACGTTGAGAAGCGCCAAATCCTCGCGGATCATCGCCATCATCGCGTCGATCGCCTTGTCCTTGACGATAGGCATCCACTTTTCTTCAGGCATGGCGCGCAGCTTGATGCCATATTCATCGGCCAGCGCCTGGCCGACGGGAACGAGGTAATCACCGGGATAGAGACCGGACGGGATGGTGCCGATATCTTCGCCGAGCGCCTCGCGATACCGCAGGAACACCGAACGGGCCAGCACATCGATCTGCGAGCCGGCATCGTTGATGTAATATTCTTTGGTCACGCCGTAACCAGCAAATGCGAGCAGGTTCGCCAACGTGTCGCCGACAACGGCGCCACGGCAATGGCCGACATGCATCGGGCCGGTCGGGTTGGCCGAGACATATTCGACGTTGATCTTCTGGCCCGCACCGATGGTGGAGCGGCCGAAATCGATACCCTGGTTGATCATATCTGCCAGCAGACGCTGCCAGTAACCAACCGACACCTTGAGATTGATAAAGCCAGGACCCGCGACATTGACGCTATCGACATCGCCATCCGCCTGAAGCGCCGGCACAATGAGTTCGGCCAGGGCGCGCGGATTGGTGCCGAGCGGTTTCGCCAGCACCATGGCGGCATTGGTTGCGACATCGCCGTGGCTGAGATCACGCGGGGATTCGACGGTAATTCGACTGAAATCGACCTTTTCGCGGTTCTCTTTCACGAGGTCGAGGGTCTCGAGCGCGTTTTTGATCCTGGTATCGAAATCGGCAAAAATGTTCATCGTTCCAACCTGCGCGAAGGGCTTCTGTTCATGTCCGGTATTTTAGCCGGTCGGCTTCGCGATCGCCCGCTGCCCTATCTCAAATCGGGGGTGTGGTCAAACAGCCGCTGGTGGGCGCGCAGTGCATAACTATCGGTCATGCCGGCCAGATAGTCGCCCACATGCCGGGCTTTTGCGGCCACGCTCATGCCGGAAATGCTGTCTACCCAGTAGTGGCTCTGCATTTCCGCCGGCGTTTCCATATATCGGTGGAAAAGATCGGTGACGATCTGCGTCGCGCCGGCGCGGATGCGCATGATGTCCGGGTGCCGATAGATATGGGCAAACAGCAGCTTCTTGATCTGCCTGTCAGTCTCGGCCATCTCGGGCGAAAAGGTGGCGACGGTAAAATCGGCGGCCCTGATGTCGGCGGCCCGCTGCGGCTTCAGCCGGGCAAGATTTTGCTGCGCCACGCCGATCACATCCTCAACCATGTGCGTGATCTGGCGGCGCATGATCTCATTGGCGAAACGTTCCTTGTCGAGCACGGGATATTTCGCCCGCACCTGCGCCATGAGGCCGCTGAGGAATGGTACCTCCTCCAGCATCTCGAAGGTGAGATAACCGGCGCGCAGACCGTCATCGATATCGTGGGTATTGTAGGCGATGTCATCGGCAATCGCCGCCACCTGCGCCTCAAGGCTGGCATAGCTGCCGATCTCGAGATCCTGCAACTCGCAATATTCGAGGATGGGCAGCGGAACCGGCCCCTTGATCCCCTCACCCTTCGCGTTCACCAGCGGGCCATTATGCTTGACGAGACCTTCCAGCGTTTCCCAGGTCAGGTTGATGCCGTCATATTCGGCGTAGCGGCGCTCCAGCTTGGTGACGATACGCAGGGACTGTGCATTGTGGTCAAACCCGCCATAGGGCAACAGCACCGCATCGAGCGCGTCTTCGCCGGTATGGCCGAAAGGCGTGTGGCCGAAATCATGCACCAGCGCCACGCCTTCAGCCAGATCCTCGTCCAGCTTCAGCGCGCGGGCGAGCGCCCGGGCGATCTGCGCGACCTCGATGGTGTGGGTAAGCCGCGTGCGGTAATGGTCTCCGTCGGGGCTGATGAAGACCTGCGTCTTGTGCTTCAGGCGACGAAAGGCTGTCGTGTGGACGATGCGGTCCCGGTCACGCTGGAATTCGGAACGCGTCAGGCTTCCTTCTTCCGGAAACAGACGCCCGCGCGTCGTCCATGGATCCGAGGCGAAAACCGCCCTCTCCCCACTTCCGAAACCCAATGCGCGCTGGTCTATGATCATGCATCCACCTGTTGACTTCTTATGGCCGCGACTTCCTTTTGGTCTCGGCCATTGACCTTTTCATTCACCCTTCATACCTATCGCAGAGGTCAGCGCAAAGCATCATCGCCGCGCAGACGCCCTCACACAGGCTATAGACCGTTAATTTGACCGGTTTATAATAGTGACAACGAGATTATTGCTCTCCGGTTCTTGACCCCGGCAGGAGGAACGACATGGAAAATAGCGACATTACCCTTTCGGAAGCAGCGGCAAAGCGAATCGCCCAGATCGTCGCCGCCGACGCCGGCAAACGGGCGCTGCGCGTCTCCGTCGAAGGCGGCGGCTGCTCGGGCTTCTCTTACAAGTTCGATCTGGCCGAAGACCCCGCCGATGACGACATCGTGATTGCGCGCGGTGATGCCAAGGTGCTGATCGACAGCCTTTCGGTCGTCTATATGGCGGGCTCTGAAATCGACTTCGTCGATAATCTGCTCGGCCAGTCCTTCCAGATCAAGAACCCCAATGCCGTGGCTAGCTGCGGTTGCGGCACCAGCTTCTCGATCTGAGTGAAACGGTCCGCGGCCCTGCCTCAATGCTCTCAGCTTTGAGGTGATCCGCGTCCCTCTCCTGCCTCATCCCTGTCTCCCCGCCGCGCAGACGCGCGTCGGCTGGATTCCTGTAACAAGCACAGGAATGAGGTGGTAGAGACATGACGCTGACTTCGCAGCCCAGTTCACTCTACCAACCTCCCCTCTATCCACCACATCCTCGCCACCACCTTCCAAAAACGGTGGCAATCGCTTTTGCATCGGGTAAAAGTACCCTCACAAAAGGGAAACTCCGATGAAGATTGCCACCTGGAACATCAACGGCGTCAAGGCGCGCATCGAAAACCTCTGCCAGTGGCTGAAGGATTCTTCGCCTGATATCGTCTGCCTTCAGGAGATCAAGTCGGTCGATGAGGGGTTTCCGCGGCTGGAGATTGAGGCGCTTGGTTATCACGTCGAGACCCACGGCCAGAAGGGCTTCAACGGCGTTGCCCTGCTCTCCAAGGTGAAGCCCGATGAGGTCAATCGTGGCCTGCCGGGTGATGATGCCGACGAGCAGGCGCGTTTCATCGAAGGCGTGTTTTCCGTCGACGGTGGCGCCATCCGCGTCTGCTCGCTTTACCTGCCGAACGGCAATCCGCCTGACGATCCGGTCAAATATCCCTACAAGCTCGCCTGGATGGAGCGGCTGCGGCGCTTTGCCGAAGATCGCCTCGCGTTCGAGGAGCCGCTGATCCTCGCGGGGGACTACAACGTCATTCCGGAACCGTTCGATTGTCACGACCCCCGCGTGTGGGAAGGTGACGCGCTGTTTCTGCCGAAGACCCGCGCAGCCTTCCGCAAGCTGGAGAACCTTGGCTTTACCGATGCCGCACGCGCGACGACGGATGAAGCAGGACTATATTCCTTCTGGGATTATCAGGCCGGCGCATGGCCGAAAAATAACGGCATCCGCATCGACCATCTGATGCTGTCAGCCGAAGCAGCCGACAGGCTGGAATCGGTCAGCATCGAAAAACATGTGCGTGCGTGGGAAAAACCATCCGACCACGTGCCGGTCTGCGGTTACTTCGATTTCAGCCCCGCTGGCTGACAGGCCATCTTTACCGAGCTCTGGCGCGGCAATTTTCAATCCGGATCGTCAATCCGCATGGTCTGCGCCATTGCGATTGCCGCACGGCGATCGTTCTCACCCGCCAGCGAAAAGGCCTGCTCCTGCAGGTTCTGAATCCAGGTACAGTCCGCCGCCGTGCATTTATCCAGCGCCGCCGTCATGAAGGCGAGGCCCTGCGTCGTCTGGCCCTCCTGGAAGATCAGGTTGCCGAAAATCGACATGGCGCCGGCATGGCCGTGTTTGCGGGCCTGGTTGAGCCATTTCTTTGCCTGCTGCACATCCGCGCGGCCACCCTCGCCGGCAAGAATCATCTCTGCCAGACGGAACTGGGCCTCAGCCACACCGAAGGTGGAAGCAACCTGGAAATAAAGCTGCCGGGCCTGTGAAAGGTCCATTTTGACGGGGCTTCCGGGAATGCCGTGGCGGTAATAATCAGCGAGAGACAGCAGCGCATTGACGAAAAAGCCGGTATCCTCCGATCCCGGTTCGACACCCTGATTGGCGATTTCGCTGTAGATCTTGAAAGCTTCGAAGTCGTTCTTGGCGACGCCATCGCCATAGGCATACATGTTGGCAAGCGCCCAGCGCGAGCCTGTATGGCCCTTTTCGGCCGCGTAGCGATAGGCCTCGACAGCTTCACCCTTGTTGCCGTTCTTGTAGGCCTTGAAGCCGAACTTGAACAGGTCGAAGGGGCCGGATTCCTTGGTCACGCCCGCATTGATGTCAAAAGCCGCGGCAGGCATTGCGAGCGACGCAAGCAACATGCCCATGAGGAGCGGCTTTAAAACGTTGGCTTCACATTTCAGCATTTCAGCGAACTTCTCTCACTCTTCCCGGCATATAGCCAATACTTGCGGAATACTGCAAAGCCGAACCCCGCCGGGTCGCGATTTTTTGAACACACTGCGTCTTTCCGGCAGCACTTTCCAGCGCACCACCGGTGGTCTCCTGCGGCAATTGCCCAAATTTTCCAGTTAGACAGATATAGGCATAATTTCCGGCAATATAACGGCGTTCCGCCATCCACCGGTCAGCGCCAAACAAGAAATCCGGATGAAATTCCCGTATTACTTGCTTAAACCCTGAATCCAAACCTGTTTTCACTTTCTGCAACCCCGCGGGCCCACATCAAACGCCTGCATGTTCTTCCGATCCCGCTGCCCTAAACATAAGCCAAGCACCCTGTTTGTGGCGGGAAATGGACAGATATGCTCACATTCCAACGCGACCCCACGCTTGCAGAAAAGTGTTGCCAAATCGTCACAAAACTTTCGGGCCAGAAAATTTTATCGAGAAGGAATCATAGTCGGACATGAAAAAAGGCCCGGTTGGTAAACCGGACCTTTATTTTAGCATCAGCGAAAGGATGGGATCAGAACTTGACCTTCACACCCGTCGAGATGGCTGCCACGAGGTCGTTGCCGAAATCGTAGCCTGCCTCGTTGCCGCAGGTGAAGCCAGCGCCGCAGGGTCCGCCATTGATGGAGGAGCTGCCCGAGGTCAGGAGGCCGAGAGCACCGGCAATCTTGAACTCGATGTTCTTGTTGGGCGAATAGACAATCTGGGTGCCGAGCGTCCACGTATCTGTCTGGGTGCCGATGACCGTGGACGTACCGCGATCCCAGGTCAGGCTGACGGCTCCGCTCCACTGTTCGTTGAACTTGTGACCAACGCCGCCGGAGATCGTCCAGCCGTCGCGATAGAACAGGTCAAGCGTGTTCAGCGTGTCTGCGCCACTTGGGACGCAGGGAGATGTGCCGACCGCGCAGAAAGGAATGACCTGAATCTGGCTCCAGTCTGTCCACTTCACGGAACCGAAAGCAAGCCAGTCTGGCGCTATGCCGGATTGAACTTTTAGTTCGATGCTGTCTGGCATGGAAACAGAGCCATAGATCGGCACGAGCTTGCCGCCGTATTTTGCAAGCGTCGGAGATATGGACGGCGGTGTCTGTGGGATCCCTCTAACATCGGCGAAGCCGGTCAAATCGTGATCGACAGCGCTGTTATAAACTAGGCTGGCGCGGAACGCGATCTCGGGAATCTCGTAGGCCATGCCGGCGCGCCAGCCCCAGCCGTCACCTTCCATCTCAAGTTTGCCGACGCCGCTGAAGCTGGACCAGGCCGGATTGAGGCCCAGAACGGCCGGCCCGAGAACCTGACGATACTTATAGCCGCTCAATTCCTGATAGAAGCCGCCGCCGATAATCGAGAAGTCACCCTTGCCAAGATCGAACTTCACCCGGCAGGTTGTCGCGTAATTGTGCGACTTGACCTTGGTTTCGATATTGTAGCTCGATCCCTGCCAGATACCGGGATTGAGATGCGCGCCCCAGGGCTGCGAATAGTCGAACATGCAGTCGCCGAAATCGCCGATCGATGCCTTGGCCCCGATGCGGGTCGACCAGAAGTTTTCGGAATCATCTGCCGTCCTGGACCAGGATGCAGGCAAGGGGCCACTTTTCAGCGGATTGTCCCGCGCATTCTCTACCTTGCGCTGCGGTGCGACGAAGGTCGCGGAGCTGTCGAGAACGTAATCGGACGGATCGAACAACAGATCGATATTATAACCGCCGCGCTCGAGACCGCCGGCCAGTGAAGGCGTTACCGCCGCGATGCTGACTGCGAAACATACCGCGCCGCGAAAAATTGCAGTTTTTGCCATCTCTCTCCCCAATCAAGGCAATGTGATCATCAAAAGAGTGAAGCGCTTCGCGGAAAATGACAATCTGCCGCACACTGGCACAGTTCTGCGACACTTCTCCATTTTTTACGTAAGAATTTCATGTCGATCCCCTTGCATAATCATTTTAGGTTATTTTTCTAATTAAACGGAAGCGATCCGACACAAAATGAAACAATTTCCCACGCGTGACGGGAATTGTCGCCAAATAACCACACACGCGCGTTTCCCGAAGAAAGCCGCTTATCACGCCGTTTTTGTTGGCTTTTTTGACTGAATGGCGAGAAATGATCGCCCTCCAGCGAGCAACATGATTCGTCGTTGCAACGCAGCAATCGATAGACGGCGACCTGTCGCTCCATAGCAAAAACGCCCCGTTTTTAGCGGGGCGTTTTTGTTCATGCAAAGCCGCAAGCGGCATGTTACCCCGCTTCGCTTACCCGCGTGAGCGCCGTTCTCAGGCTTGTGAGCTGAATTTCAAGCTCAGCCTTGCGCTCGCGTTCGGCGGCAACGACTTCCGGATCAGCATTGGCCACGAATTTCTCGTTCGACAACTTCTTGTCGATGCGTTCCATTTCCGCGTCCACCTTGCCGATCGCCTTCTCGAGACGAGCCTTTTCAGCCGCAAGATCGACCAGATTGCCAAGCGGCAGGCAGATGGTCGCCTCACCGACGATGATCTGGGCCGATCCCTTCGGCGCGACATCGGCGGCACGGATTTCATCGGCCCGCGCCAGACGCCGGATAGCGGCGGCGTGGCGATCGAGCCGTGCTTCCGTGGAGGTATTGGCGCCAACGACCACCAGCGAGGCAGTGGCACCCGGCGGCACGTTCATCTCGGCGCGCGTCGAACGAATGCCGGACACGAGATCGATCAGCCAGTTGATTTCCGCAGCCGCGGCGTCGTCGCGGAACTCCGGCTCCGGCCAGTCGGTAAGGCAAAGCAGATCGTCGCGCTCCTTGCCCTCACCGGCCGTATGCGCCCAAAGCTCTTCCGTCATGAACGGCATGAAAGGATGCAGCAGCTTGTAGATCTCATCCAGAACATAAGCCGCGCAGGCCTGCGATTCCGACTTGGCCTTTTCATCGTCGCCGCCGAAGACCGGCTTCAGCAGTTCCAGATACCAGTCGCAGAACTGGTTCCAGACGAAACGGTAGAGAATGCCTGACGCATCGTTGAAGCGGAAGTTCTCAAGTGCCGCCGTCACATCGCGGGCCGTGTTGGCAAGCTCGGTCAGGATCCAGCGGTTGATCGTCAGCGAGGCGGTTTCCGGCAGGAAATGCGGGTCACGCTTCACGCCATTCATCTCGGCAAAGCGCGTCGCATTCCAGAGCTTCGTGCCGAAATTGCGGTAACCCGCAATACGTGCCGGATCGAGTTTCACGTCGCGACCCTGCGCCGCCATGATGGCAAGCGTGAAACGCAGCGCATCGGCACCATATTCATCGATCAGTTCCAGCGGGTCGATGACGTTGCCCTTGGATTTCGACATCTTCTGGCCGTTCTTGTCGCGAACCAGCGCATGAATATAGACCGTGCTGAACGGCTCAACCGGGTTACCGGCGTCGTCCTTCATGAAATGCAGGCCCATCTGCATCATCCGCACCACCCAGAAGGGGATGATGTCGAAGCCGGTGACAAGCACGTTTGTCGGATAATAGCGCGCCAGTTCCGGCGTCTGTTCCGGCCAGCCGAGCGTCGAAAACGGCCAGAGCGCAGAAGAGAACCAGGTGTCGAGCACATCTTCGTCGCGCGTCAGGATTTCGCCCGGAGCGAAGTTCTCAAGCTTTTCCTCGACCCAGGCCTTCCACGGGCCTTCATGGGCGATGTAATGCTGGATGGCCGCCTGCAGCGCCTCTTCCTCGGTCTTCTCGACGAACACCTGCCCGTCTGGGCCGTACCATGCCGGAATCTGGTGTCCCCACCACAATTGCCGCGAGATGCACCAGGGCTGGATGTTCTCCATCCATTGGAAATAGGTGTTTTCCCAGTTCTTCGGCACGAAATTGGTGCGGCCTTCGCGAACCGAGGCAATCGCCGGCTGCGCCAGCGTCTTGTTGTCGACCCACCACTGGTCCGTCAGGCGCGGCTCGATCGGCACGCCGCCGCGGTCGCCATGCGGCACCACATGCTTGTGCGGCTCGATCCTGTCGAGCAGGCCGGCTTCCTCAAAAATTTCGACGATGATCTTGCGGGCGGCAAAACGGTCCTGACCTTCCAGCCGGTCCCATGCGCCGTGCAGCGCCGCCGGATGGTCGAGGCCTTCGAGGAAATCCTCGTTCTCCTTGATGGAGATGGTACCATCGATATTCATGACATTGATGGCGCGCAGGCCACAGCGTTTGCCGACTTCGAAGTCATTGAAGTCATGCGCGGGCGTGATCTTGACCGCACCCGTACCGGCGGTCGGATCGGCGTAGTCATCGGCGACGATGGGAATCCTGCGACCGACGATGGGCAGGATGACGTGTTTGCCGACGATGCCCTTGTACCGCTCATCTTCCGGGTTCACGGCAATACCGGTATCGCCAAGCATGGTTTCCGGACGCGTCGTGGCGACAACGATATAATCGCGGGTCTCGAACTCGGTGGGCTTGCCCTCCTCGTCGAATGCGGTCGGGTACTGATAGGTAACGCCCTTTTCGAGCGGATAGCGCAGGTGCCAGAGATTACCCTTGACCTCGATCTGCTCGACTTCCATGTCGGAAATCGCAGTCAGCAGCTTGGGATCCCAGTTGACGAGGCGCTTGTCCTTGTAGATCAGGCCCTGCTTGTAGAGCGTGACGAAAACTTCGAGAACAGCCTCGGAGAGACCTTCATCCATGGTGAAGCGTTCGCGCGACCAGTCGCAGGACGCGCCGAGACGTTTCAGCTGGTTGAAGATCAGGCCGCCGGATTCGGCCTTCCATTCCCACACCTTCTCCACGAAGGCCTCGCGGCCCATATCACGACGGCCTGGAAGCTGCTGCTCCATCAGCTTGCGCTCGACGACCATCTGCGTGGCGATGCCGGCATGGTCCATGCCCGGCTGCCACAGCACATCCTTGCCGCGCATGCGCTCGAAGCGGACCAGAATATCCTGCAGCGTGTTGTTGAGCGCATGGCCCATGTGCAGGGACCCCGTCACATTCGGCGGCGGGATGACGATGGTGAAGGTTTCCGCGCCCGGCTTGGCGTTGGCGCCGGCACGAAAAGCGTTAGCCTCGTCCCAGGCTTTGGCGATCTTCGGTTCGACGGTGGCGGAATCGTAGGTCTTTTCGAGCATTTCCTGACCTGAATTTTAGAGTTCTTGTGTGGATTTTTTAAATAAGGATGGACAGTCGAGAGTCAACAGAAACCGACCCTCAGGACGCTCCGTGAGCGACCCGATGGCCGACTATGCCCCGATAACGCTTTCATCTTCAATAAAAAAGCCGCCCCTGTGCCGGGCGGCCCCTGTTTAACGCCAATGCCACGCCTCCCGAGGCGGGCGGGAAGCACCAGGCCCTGCGGCCAGCGTAAAATCAGCGGCGCGAGCCGCGCGCCACGCGCTCGATTTCTTCGCGCACGAGACGCTCCACCAGGGTTGGCAGATTGTCTTCCAGCCATTCCTGCAGCATCGGACGCAGCATCTCGGCCGCCATGTCCTCGATCGAACGACGTTCGACGCCGTCGAAAACCTCGGCCAGCTCACTGAAGGAACGCGCGATCTGCGCGCCCGCGGCGGCCGAGATGAGGTTGAGCGACAGGTCGGAGCCGGCCTGTGCTTTGTCTTCCGGCTGCGGCGCAACCAGATCGAGTGACGGCGCCTCGGCAATGGGTTCCTGCACGTCGATGTCGAAAACTTCCTCGGCTACGGCGGTTTCAATCGCACCGCGCAGCGCCATATGATCAAAATGGTTTTCCGGTACAGGCGCGCTTTCAATGGCAGCGGCAGCGGCCCGGTCCTCGGAAGCGGCGGGCGCCTGCTGTTCAGCAGCAGTTGCCGCAGCCGCCACCATCAGCGGCCGTACATCCGTCGGACGCTGTGCCGCGGGCCGTTCGGTCTGCGGCACGGCGGGAGAAGAGGAAGCTGGAGAAGCCTGCATCGCCGCGCGCTGGCCCTGCGAGGCGAAGGCCTGCGGCCCCATGGCGGCGTTGCGGTCTGCGGCAGCGCGAACCCGCGCGGCGACATCGGCGAGCGACATCGTCTTTTCGACGGGGATTTCCTGGGGCTCGGCCAGGGACTGTTCATAAGCCGGTGAAAAATCCTGTGCAGGCCGCGCGCCAAAGGCCTGGTTTGCCGGCGGAGGGACGCGGGCCGGCGGGCTGGCTGGCTCCGTCATGTAAGTTGCGTCGCCTGCCGCCTCGTCCTCATCGTCATAAACCGGCGGTAACTGGCCGGAAAATGCGCCGGCGGGCCCTGGCTCGTTGCTTTCGATGATCCGGCGTATCGACGCCAGAATCTCTTCCATGGACGGTTCACGCGCTACGCTTGGCTGAGCCATATCAATCCCCGGTTTCCACTCTCTAGCACCCGGCCTCGCATCCCTTCGGATGCCAGGGGCACTTCGCACCTGTTCAATCTGCACATCACGGCAGCGGCAGCCGAAAACAACCGCCGCGCCGACAGTCTGCAACAGGCCTGAGAAAGACGCTCCGCATCTTCGCAACCCGCTGCAGGGGTCATGCGGGGCAGAAATACGCACACCCCGAATCACCTTAGTTTAGGGTAGCACGGCCACGAACTAAATCACTGATTCGACAAGTTTCGTGATGATACACAGCTTTGTGGGCGCGATGTTCTCGAAGACGCACACGGGATGAATTTCCAATCCTCACAAAAACGCCGGGGTGGAAATCCCACCCCGGCGTCAAGAACAGAATGATGGTACGGTGATCAGAAAACGAATTCGGCCGCCTTGGCGAAACCCGGCAGCGGCTTGACCGAAGCATTGAAGAAGGTCGCGGCCGACGTGCTGGCGCCATCGCGGCGATAGACGGTGGCCTTTGCGGCATTGCCGTATCCGACAACGACGACGAGACGCCCGCCGTCGCGCAACTGTTCGGTAAGTGCCGCCGGCACTTCCTCGACAGCGCCGTTCACGAAAATCAGATCGTAAGGCGCTTCGCTCGCATAACCCTTTTCGAGATCGCCGGTGACGACAGCGACATTGTCATAGCCAAGCGAAGCGAGCGTTTCGGTCGCCTGTGCGGCGAGCGCTTCATCGCATTCGAGCGAAACGACGGAGCCGGCAAGCTGGGACAGGATGGCGGCCGCATAACCGGAACCACCGCCGATTTCCAGGACCACGTCCTCCCTCGAAACGGCCGCGAGCTGCAGCAGCTTCGCGAGCGGCGAGGCCTTCATGACATAACGGGCCGGGCGGCCATCCCGGGCGGGACAGATCTGCAAATCCTCATCCACATAGGCAATCTGCCGTGCACCCGTCGGCACGAATGCCTCGCGCGGCACACTCAGAAACGCCTTCAGCACCGAATGCGAAGTCACGTCGGTCGTACGCAGCTGGCTGTCGACCATATTGGCGCGCGCGGTTTCGAAATCCATCATGTCGTTATCGCCTCAATTTCACGGATGCCGGTCGGGAAGTCCCGGCTCCAAAAGCTCAAAACGGCGCGGGCCTCCCCTCGCCTTTGAATAATCTCATAATTGGCCAAGAGCGCGCTTTCAAGCGCGGTAAGACGGATGTGGGGTAAAAAGCAGAATGGCAGCGGTTTTCTTCGCGGAACGAACGGCGAGACGTCGCCAATCGTGACGCGGAACAGGAAAAATCATCGTACCGTGGGAGAATTTTGGAGGCCTCGCCCGGAATTGAACCGGGGTACAAGGATTTGCAGGCTTTCACCCGCCATTGATTTCACAATGAGTTTTCGCCGTTTGTTGCAGTCATGTTGCAGTCAATCGAGCAGAATGTTCGCGGCTTGTGCTAGTTCTGTCCCATCATCCAGCCGCGGGAAGAGGTGCCCATAGGTGTCCATCGTCATCACGATCGAGGAATGTCCCATGCGCTCCTGCACCATTTTGACCGGCAGACCTAAGCCGCCGTCTTCCTTCCGATTGATTAGCCAGGAGGCGTAGAAGTGGCGCAGCGCGTGAAGGCCGGTATACTTCGCCTCAATGTGATCCCCTTCGCCCACGGTCACGCCAGCTCGAATCATCGCAGGTTTGAGCCCTTTGTTGACGATGTTTGCATGTGAGCGCGGTTCTCCGTCTGGATTGGCAAAGACGAGTTCGAAGCCGGGCGGCTGCCGCAGCTTATGCTCCTTCAGCGCTGCGATGACGACAGGAGGAACAGGGATCGTTCTGACACCGGCCTCTGACTTCGTTGGGCCGATTTCCTTGAACTGGTCGGCGCGCTGGTTGACGTGGATCTCGGCCTTCTTGAAATTTACGTCCCGCCAGCGAAGGCCCCGGATTTCAGACGACCGCATGCCAGTGAAGACGGCCGTAACAAGCAATGGCCTCCAGTTGCCATCCAGAGCCGCCACCAGCGCCTTTATCTCGTTCCTGGTGGGTATATCCACCCCAACAACGAGCTTGCCCTTCTGGCGCTTCTCCTGGCGCCTGTCGCGTCCTTTGCGGCTGGAGCGGATGTCACGCACTGGATTGCGCGTTGCAAGGCCGCGCTCGTTAGCATCAGACAGGATCGAGCCAAGCGAAGTCAGAACCTTCTTCACCATTGCCGGCGACCGGCCATTCTGGCGCATCGTGTCTTCGAAGTCTCTGACAGCCGGAACGTTGAGGCGTGATAGTAGCGTCTGGCCGATAAGCGGGTTGATGTGGTGCTTCAGGTGGCTTTTGCGCTGGTCCATAGATGACCGCTCAAGGCCCGCGCTTTCGCCCGAGGCGATCCACAGAGAGCCAGCCTTCTCGACCGTCACACTCGCGCTGTCCGCGACGTGGACGCCCTCCCTGACCTCTACAGAAGCCGTAGCGGCGAACCGCTCCGCTTCCTTCTTCAGCTTGAACGTTTTCAGCCTACGCTTACCGGCGGTGTCGAAGTAATCAACGACCCAGGCGCTCTTTGCCTCGCCATTCGGCGTTGTCCATTCACGCTTACGAACTGACATGCTCAGGACTCCGTTGGCGTCGAGGTTGGCTGCATCAGCTCGGGAATTGAAAAGCGCTCTCGCGCATCTTCGGCAGCCTTTTGCATTCTCTTGACTATATCGATGATGTCAGCAGTTGGCGCTGCGTCAAGTGACAGAATAATCGAGCAAAGAGCCTCGACCAGTCGCACCTGTCCAAGCAAATGGGTGTTTGCGCCGCGCGATACTTCCTTAAAACCCGCCGCGACTTCGGCCATGTTTTCATAAAGCTGCTGCATTCGAATAAATGCTTCTTGCTCCTCCTCGAAACGTCTTTTCCACTCTGCGGCTTCGGCGCCTCCACCGGCTTCAGTCGCTTCAATTCTTGCAACGATTTCAGCGTTTACTGACCGTCCATTAGCTTTCGCAGCAGCGGTAACTGCCTCCTTTAATTCTTCAGTCAAACGCAGTTTCAGTTGCGGGTCTTCGCGGCCCATGTCGGCACCTCTTCACAGATTTTGCCACTGTATGGACCACGGTGGTCTTGACATCAAGTAACCACCGTGGTTCATTAACCACCGTGGTTAACACGTGGTTACATCTGGAAGGTAGCGCATGACGAAACAGGATGGAAGCATTGATCTGGTTTGGGGAGGTGAAGAGATCGCGAAAGTGATCGGGCGCACAGCGCGCGTCACCTTCATCCTTCTGGAAAAGGGAGAATTGCCAGCAAAGAAGGTGGGCGGTCGTTGGGTCGCAAGCCGTCAGAAACTGGCGGAGTTCTTCGCGGAGGCAGCATGACCAGAAAAGAAAATGGCCCGGCGAGCGTTGGCGCGCTCCCAGACCGTGGCTCAATCACTCACCCCTGCATGAGGAAAGAAGAAATGAACGAGGCAACGAATAGCACGGCTCCGGCCGAAAAGAAAGCGACGGATAAGGAAGTTGCGTGGGCGATGCGCAGTCTTGAAACTGCAGTCCGCGAGTTGATGCACATGGCCGAGATTGCCGCGGACTCGTTTGACACAACATTCGGCCCAAGCTCTCGCCTTGCATCTTCCGGCGACAACGACGTGACCTACAAGATCACGAAGCACGAAGATGACCAGATGTCCTTCCTCATCAACGACGTAGCTGTTCGCTGCTCAAGGCTGAACAAAGCCTTTCATGCGGCATGGAACGGGGAGGAATTGGCATGAGCAACGCAAAGCACAAGCTGCTCGAAATTGCCGACATGATCAACACCGCCAAGAACCTCAACCGCGCGCTCTTCATGGCCTGCGGCGACGTGAAAGACACGTTCGCGGTCAACGCGCTTCAGGCCCTGTCCGAAGAGATCGATGACCGAATTAAAGTCATCAGGGACTGTGTGGAAGAGCTTGGGGAGGATTTCGCATGAGACAGTCACATCTCGAAATCACCCGCGCCCGCCTCGAAGCGAAAATCGAGGAACTGGTTGCTCTCCTAGATCTGGTCGATGGCGACTGCGACTTTGAAGACAACGGCGATGATGAACCGTCTCTTGGCGCCACCGGCAGGCTTGGCCGTGAAGGCGTCGAGGACGATCTGGAAGATGACACTTCCGACAGCGAGCACAGCATGGGATGGGCCAATCCGCGCTTCGGTGACAGCCCATTGCCCGCCGGATGGAGCATGGGAGACTGGGAACAATGAGCTCTCTATTTTTCAAAGTATCGTGGCAGCACAATATCGACAGGTTCAAGGATATGCAGAAGCAGGCGCGCCGATCGCGTCGGAGCCTGACCGTTAAAAACGTCGGCCCTAGGGGTTGTCCGATATTCCTGTTTTTCCTCAGTCGGACTGAAAACCCTGATCGGCCAATGAGCTTTTCCAGCCTCGATGATGTGGCGAAGGAACTGTCTCAGGAAGGCGGTGCGATATGACGCTGACACCTCCCGAACACGAACACAGCGAAGCGGTCATTTTGGCCGCTCAATGGTTGGCGGACCAGAACCCGCCACCCAAGCCGATTGTGCCGGCACTGCGTGAACGCTTCGGGCTATCAGCGCTCGAAGCCTGCGAGGCTGCTGCGCTTTCAAACAAGTATAGAATTTGGCGGAGGGCTCACGGCTGATGGCAAAGAAGCGTCCGAAGAAAGATGTCAAAAAGGCCAGCTTCACCACATGGAAGCTGCAACTTGAGAACACGGTGAACGCTGACCCGCTCGCCGATGGCGCCTGCTTGCAGATCCTTCGCGCCTACCTTGATTACATGGGCTCGCCTGATGCGCGTCCGTATCGGTCACTGATAGATTTGCAGGTTGCCACGAGCCTCTCTGAAAACACGATCAGAGAGAAGCGACGGAAGCTTGAGGCGCTGCAATACTTCCAGGCAGACGGGAAAACAAGCGACGGCGCAACTCGCTATCGGATCATCAATGCCAGAGAGAACATTGTTCTCGATCACCAGACTTTGTCGCGTGAAACGCTTCGCCGCCTTGATGCGGAGAAGAAAGAGAAAACGCGCCTCAAGCGCAGAAAATCGCCTCTGTCCCCCTCAAGATTTGAGGGCCACCTGTCCCCCTCAGAAATTGAGGGTCTGGACACGTTTGAGCCCCTCAAGGATTGCGGGGACAGCCCCTCAGGATTTGAGGGTAATTACGTATATAACTCCGTGGAGTCTTATTGCTCTGAAGAGGGAAGAGACAATTACAACCCCTCTTCTTCTTCCAATTCATACTCATCAACACATCGCATCGATGAAGCAAACATGCCTTTGCCCATACCTGAAGATGATGATGAGGCAAACGCGATGATGGATCAGATTTGCGAAGGTCGGTCGGTTCATCCAGTGGTCCGCGATCGCCTGATGAGCATGCTCAAGGCCGGCATCCTTACCCCCCGCATGGCAAACAACATCTTGGGACCGAAGCGCGAGGCCGCAGCATGACGCAACTCGATCTTTTCGTATGGGCCGAGAATAAGCCCTCCAACGTGATTGATAGCCGCTGGCGCTTCGAGCGGAAAGTCGAGGCGCTAGTCCGCAACATGCTCGACGGACGGATGCCGCCGCAGATCGACGGAAAGGTGATCACGCCAGCATTTCGCCGAGAAAGGAATGTCGCATGACCGAAGCAATAGACGACGACAAGGCAAAGCGCACGCTCTGCGACGGCATGATCATTCGCTGCGGCGAGGTGCTTGTCGATGAGCTGGGCGTTGATGAGGTGGTGATGCTCAACCGCATGATGACCTATGCCATCGCCCGGATCGCGATCATTTCTTCGAAGGATTCGGCCGTCCGCATTCTGGAGAACTTCGCGGAGACGGTGGAAGACGGCGGATTTGATGCCATCATTGGCGATGCGGAGGGCCGGATTCATTGACCTTTCCGAGTAAATCACCTATTGTCGCAACTGGCTCGATTGAGAGCGTCACCGGCTGGACCGGGGCGCACAGCGACGAACCACCTTCGATAGGACCGGCGACCATACCGGACGCGAAGCACAGAAAAGCGGGCACGCAGCCCGAGTGTTTTGACGTATTCGAAGGTGAAGCCGTGTTCCTCATCAAGCATTCCCCAGACCTGAAATTCGCCAACCCGCCACAGTTGGAAATCAAGGCCGACAGTTCGGGCCGGATTTCTGGTTATGGTGCTGTGTTCGGCAATGTCGATAGCTACGGCGAGCGCGTCCAGCCGGGAGCATTCAAGTCCAGCCTCGCCGCTCACAAGCAGCGCGGTTCGCGGCTCAAGATGCTTTGGCAGCATCAGGCGCATATGCCGATCGGCGTCTGGGACATCGCCGACGAAGACAGCAAGGGCCTCTATGTCGAAGGGATGATCAATCTCAAGACGGACGCCGGCCGCAACGCTTACGAACACATTGCAGCCGGTGACGTGGACAGCCTGTCCATCGGCTACAAGGAAAAGCGCGTCCAGCGCGACCAGGACGGCATTATCGATCTCTTGGAACTCGACATCTACGAGGTTTCGCCCGTCACCTTCCCGGCCAACCGAGACGCCACGATCTCCGGCCACAAGTCCCAGCAAGAAATCGAAACCATCCTCCGAG
>Ga0209371_1000174_pt1 | contig 96051 bp, 82 predicted proteins | sample AgamicAtAmrz_FD_187165 | JGI IMG/M metagenome (GOLD analysis project Ga0209371, IMG submission 187165) | Agave microbial communities from Guanajuato, Mexico - At.Am.rz (SPAdes) (version 2) | ecosystem: Host-associated > Plants > Roots > Rhizosphere | place: Guanajato, Mexico | collected 2012-06-07 | reverse complement strand
GGACTTCGAAATGGTCGTAGCCGTCTTTGCCGATCCGATAGCTGGACCGGCTCAGTTTCTGGGCAACGCTGACGCAGTAAGTGATCAAGAGTTCGCCGAGCCGGAAGGTGCAGTGTGTTGTATGAAAAGCTTCAGGTTGTGAGATATTCACGTCGTAAAGCGAGCCGGCAGTTTCCTGCCAGAAGTCGAGAGCTCGCTTCAATGGCATCGTGCGGGTGTCTGCTTCAACCACAAGCGTGGGACAAACATCTTTTGACTCTCTTACCTTCACCACTGGACCATCTCGCTTCATTTAGGCGATGAAAACAATCGCACCGGTTCGCCGCGGCCGTAACCGAACCCCTCATGCATTGATCACTAGAGATTGTTTTTGTATGAGCTTGCACTAAACCCGGTCAAGCCGCCCATCGGACCAGAAATTGCGGTACCACCGGAGCACGGTGGGTTAAGCAGGAACGTCACTGTCTGCCTGTTCACCACGAAGTTCGCGTGAAGCGTTGCACAAAGTCAGTCGCTACAGGCGGCGTGCGCCCGTCTATCGAAGTGTCGATCACATTTATTGCCGTTGCGCCACTATGTTCAGGAAACGGCTCTTCCAGGGTAGCCCCCATCAAACCTCTCAGCGACGATACCTGTCAGCCTACAAGCAGCCTGACGTCCGCACAACATGTCGTGAAGAACACGAGCAATGCAATCGCCACGACGACGAGCAAGGGGTTACCGTTTGAAGCACGGCGAAACAGGGAAAACGGTCATTAGGATCGCCCCGTATAGAGATCCGCCGTCTGCCATAGCCGTCAGGGCGTCAGTCCTTCACTCACCCAGTGGAAAATCCATGCGGCCGCGAGGCCGCACGCGTGCCTGTTACAGCGGATAAGATAAAATTGCAGCGGCTCCGACCACCGCGACGCGACATCGGGCGCGAACTCCAGCGCGACGAGACGCCCCCTGTCGAGGTCGTCCTGGACGACGTGTTGCGGCATATTCCCCCAGCCGAGCCCCGCCAGCAGCATTTCGCGTTTGGCTCCGATATCAGATGCGCGCCAAACCTGGCCCGGCAGTGGATCGGCGGGACGGGAGGTCGGAAGCTGACTTCGGTTCAGCATGACGATCCGACGATGCTGCCGCGCGACATCCCCGGAGATCAAATGCGTGTGCGCAGCCAGCGGATGAGAGGGCGATGCAACGGCAATGCGGACGACCTCGACCAGCGGGACGGCTGAGATTTCCCGATGTCTCAATGCCATGGGGCCGACAACGCCGAGGGTGGCCGAGCCATCCAGCACCGCATTGAGAGGCGTGGTCATCGTATCCACGGCGACTTCGAGATCGACAGCGGGAAACTTTTCGGCAAAGGCGGTTGCCAACGGGATCAGCGCGCTCATCGGCATGAGGGCATCTGTTACCAGCCGCACCCTGCTTTCGACACCTGCGCGAAGGCTTGCAGCCTTCAATTGCAGCCGGTGGACATCAGCGACGATGTCGCGCGCCACTTCTGCAAGTGCGCGCCCTTCATCCGTCGGAGCAAGGGGTCGCGTTGCGCGATTAAACAATGTCACGCCGAGGTCACGCTCAAGTGACTGGATGGAATAGGTCACCGCCGCCTGTGCCCGCCCAAGCGAACGGGCGCCAGCCGAGAGGCCACCGCGATCGAAAACAGCTATGAAATCAACGAGATGAGCAAGGGCGGGACTATCCATGGCGAATAGTATCAAATTTCTCTATCACTATTCTAGAATTATTCCTGACTTTTTCAGTTTTCCTGTGTGGTGTAGCTACCCCCTCATTCAGTCATGCGAGGATCCGATGCTTACCCGCCGTTCGATGTCCAAAATTGTTGCCCTCACTCCGCTGCTCCTGTCCGCCGCACAAGGCGCCAACGCCAAGCTCGCCGGATCGGCGCCAGCCCTCGATACGGAAAGCCGCTCGCTTGACAAACTGTACAAGGCCGCTCTTGCCGAAGGCGGAAAACTTGTCGTCTATGGCGGCGGCGACCTTCCGAACGGGGCGGTCGGCATGGAACAGGCCTTTTCGAAACGTTTTCCCGGCATGTCGATCCGTATCCTGATTGATCGCAGCAAATACCAGGGCGTGCGGATCGACAACCAGCTCGACCTCGATGCTCTGCAATGCGATGTCGTGCACATTCTCGCATGGCATTACTACGAGCGCTGGAAGGCCAATGGTGAACTTCTGGCCTACAAACCGTTGGGATGGGAAGCCGTCTATCCAGATTTCAAGGATCCGGACGGAATGATCACGAGCGTCGCGATCTACGCCTTCAGCAGCCTCATCAACAAGTCGAAGATCGCTACCGCCGAAGCGCCGCGCGAAGCGCTCGATTTCCTCAATCCGAAGCTCAAGGGACAGATCGCCCTTACCTATCCGCAGGACGACGATTCGATCCTCTACCAGTTTGAACGTATCGTTGCGGAACATGGCTGGGATTACGTCGAAAAGCTCATGAAGCAGAACATTCTGTGGAACCGCGGATCGGGTGTCACGCGCAAGCGCGTGGAGAGCGGCGAGGCAGCAGTGTCTTTTACCACATCCGGCCCGATCGTTGCCATGCCGAAGGGACCGACCGAGTTCCTGTTGCCAAATTCGGGCTCCTTCCTGTCCTGGGCGCATCCGGGCGCAATCTTCAAGAAGGCGAAAAACCCGGCGGCGGCCAAGCTCTACATGTCCTGGCTCTTGTCGGAAGACGTGCAGGGTACCAAAAAGTCCTGGTCGGTGCGTCGCGACATGCCAGCGCCGGAAGGCATGGAGCCGATCTTCGGCTACAGAACCTATCCAATCCACTTCCGCGAATTTCTACGCGACCGCGCCCGTATCGAAACCTTCCGCGATCAGCTCGAGCAATATATTGGCCCAATGCAGGGTGAAAATCCGACAAAGGTTGTCGGGGTATTCCCGGAGGGCCGCTTGTAGCGGTAGCATCCAATTCCGGAACGAATGAAGGATCCCAGTTCCTTCATTCTGCCCATCCGCCACCCCCGTTTCACACCAACCGAGGCTCGACGAAAAAATGACCGGCTCAACCCGCAGAACGATACTCAAGCTTGCCGGCGCCTCCGGTCTTTCGGCGGCGCTCGCTGGTGCCCTGCGCGCCGAGGGTCTGGCGTCGCCGCAGGCATCTGCGGTATCCGAGCCGCTGTTTGCGGCATCCACACCGGTCACGATCGGCGCCGCAGCCCTGCGCGTGCGCCGACTGGACAATATGGTGGCCTTCTACCGGGACGCCATCGGGCTGCAGGAGCTGCGCCAGACGCCGGGCGAAGCCGTCATGGGCGCCGGTGGTGTTGAACTGCTCCATTTGGTTGCGACACCGGATGCGCCGTTCGAGCTTCCCAATGAAGCCGGGCTTTTTCATGTGGCTTTCCTGATGCCCTCGCGGCTGTCGTTGGCCCGATGGCTGGTTCACGCCGCGCATCGACGCATTCCGCTGACAGGCTTTGCCGATCACAGCGTGAGCGAAGCTATCTACCTGCCCGATCCCGAAGGCAACGGTCTCGAGATCTACAGCGACCGTCCCAACGATGAGTGGAAGTGGAAGAACGGAACCGTCACCATGGGCACCCACCCGCTCGACGTCGACTCCATCCTCGCGTTGACAGATACCACCGACCCAGTAGCGTTCAGGGCGCCGCCCGGCATGATCATCGGCCATGTGCATCTGCGGGTGGGCGATATAGCAGAGGGAGGACGGTTCTACCGGGATGCACTGGGGCTTCAATCGACGCGAGGTCAACGGGAGGACGCTCTGTTCGTATCGTCGGGCGGCTACCACCATCATATCGCGATGAACGTCTGGAACAGCAAGAACGCCGGCCCACGTGACTCGTCCAAGACCGGTCTCGACTGGTTTTCCCTAAAGGTCCGAGACGCGGCCTTTCTACTCGCCCAGGTCAAACGCCTGGAGGTGGCCTATCAAGCGCCGACGACCTGGGAAGATGGGGCAATGGAGACCACCGACCCATGGGGAACCAAGGTCAGGCTGCTGAAGGTTTGATTACTCAATCCCCCGCCTGGCGACGGACACGTTTCGACACACCTGTATAAAAAGGACATATCATGCAGGATTCCAATGCAGGCTCGCGGCTGATCATCCCCGCGCTCTCACCGCTCTACAATTCCACCCACGATCTGGTGGAAACCATTCTGCGCGCCATCGCCGGCACTCTTCTCGTGACGCACGGATTTTCCAAGATCACCAATCCCTTCGGCGCGGTCGGCATGGTGGAAGGACTTGGGTTCTATCCGGGCGTTTTCTGGTCACCACTTCTCGCAGCGACTGAGTTCTTCGGCGGGATCCTGGTCGCCATCGGTCTTTTCACCAGGCCAGCCTCATTTGCGGCAATGATCGTCTTGCTGGTCACTGTTTATTTTCATGGCATCGTGAAGGCTGAAGGTCTTGCTGGCGCAGAGAAATCAATCCTGTGGTCACTGATCTTCCTATTTTTCGCGGTCAGGGGCGGAAACAGGCACTCCGTGGACGCACGCCTTACGCGAAACTTTTAATAGCGAAAGGCGCGGGGCGGCCGGAGGTGATCCGGCCGACGCTGCAAACCAGAGTGAGGCAGCTCGCTTTCCAGACACAGGCCGCGTTGAGCCACGTGTGTCGGAGCCTTGTGCGCCAGGGGTCGGACTGTCGAGAACTGCGCGAGCAGTTCGTCAAGTGCTGTAAATGCGGCCCCAAACCGTAACTCGCAGCGGGGCGACGACGGCGAAGCCCTAGCCCCTTTCACCGGCAGCCTCCACGCCTGCATCCAGTGCGAGCAGGTTGATCTGGAACGCGATATCGTCGATGACCCCGATTATGTTGGAGATCTGCTCCGACGACTGTTCGATTTCTGGTGCGATACACCAGAGACCCGGCATTTACGGGTCGAGTCTGCGACCGTAGTCGTGATTTGCTCGAGTGCGGCGGCGGTTTGCTCTACAGAGGCGGCCTGCTGCTCTGTACGCTTGGACAGGTCGGCGGCGGCCGAGCGGATCTCGTTGGCGCTGCCGAGATCGCTGCAGCGTTCGAGCCGACCGCCATCAACGTGGTCCGCAGCCCAGCGTCTCGGCCACCAGGATTTTGAATTTGCCACGCTGCGCATCCCGCACAAGCCACTGGATGCCCGGACGTGGGATCGTGCTCGACCCCAATGTGGCTGCATTCTCGTCGGAGCCGACGACCCGCGAACCGTGTCGTGTCATCAATCTCCTGACGATCTCTCGCGGTGTAACTATCGTCTCGCCCAGCCCGAGCACCGGACGAAAATCCCTGAGATTATGCGTCACGATGGCTCGCCCTGACCGTTCAAGGCTGCTTCCAGCACCAATTCGTCGACAACATCGGACAGCACCGGCCGTGTGCGAAACGAGATGTCGACTGCTGGGTACAAAGGGCGGCAAGAAGGACGGTCCTGCGGTCAGTCTATTCAGCCATGTCTTGCTGCAACGAACAATGAAGCGTAGGCGAAGGCCAATTCCGGCCAAGGCAGAAAGCCCGATCTAATGTGATGCCTGACGCGATCTCTCAATGGGACCGATTAGCAAACAAACCACCTGTCCCAGAAGCCCCGCATCTCGCTCACGCATGTTCTTGTTATGTCACACTATTCCAATAGAATGCCTCGCCATCATCACAATGCTTAGGAGCACGCAAAATGAGTCACGTTCAGGACACGCAGCAACTCACTTTTGATCGGCCCGGGCCTATCCAATGGCTGCCGTTCGTCCAGACGCTTCTTGCGACATGCGCATTGGTCGGTGCCGGGATTGGCGGCATGCTGCACTTTCTGAATGCCGGCGAAGGACACCCTGCCTATCAGATATTTGTGCTGCGTCTTTCGGCCTTCGTATTGATACTAATCTTCTTTTTTCTGGTGCTCGCAAATATAGTGGTGTTCATCATGGAATTTGGCAGGTTGGACAGAAAACACGCCGACAGAAAGTACGTAACATACGTCATTCGCTGCTTTACAGTCGTGTTCACAATGATGCTCGCGGCGTCTTCCTACGGCGTAGTTTCCGCCGGAAGCGAGTTTTTCGTGAGCGGTTTGCAGGAGTATCTTCAAGTCCTCAAAGCTGCCCAGTCGCAGGCGAGCTAGAATCGCCCTCTTTCATGGGGCGGCCGGAGGTGATCCGGCCGACACTGCAAACACAGTCAGGCAGCGCGCTTGCCAGACATAGGCCGCATTGAGCCACCTGTGACGAAGTCTTGTGCGCCACGGGTCGGACTGGCGAGATTGAACTGCGCGAGCAGTTCGTCAAGTGCCGTTGCCTGCTGCGCCAAACCGTAACTCGCCGCAGTGGACTGTTCGACCATCGCCGCATTCTGTTGGGTTCCTTGGTCCATGGTATTGACCGCAGTGTTGATCTCTTTCAATCCGTTTGACTGCTCGCGTGCCGACGTGACGATCGCAGCGACATGGGTGTTGATCTCCTGCACCTCTTCGACGATGAGCTTCAGAGCCCGCCCCGTTTCACTGACCAGATCCACGCCGGCCCGGACTTGGCTTCCGGACGTCGTGATCAGTTCCCTGATTTCCTGGGCGGCCTTTGCCGACCGCTGTGCAAGTTCGCGAACCTCTTGGGCGACGACGGCGAAGCCCTTGCCCGCTTCACCGGCGCGCGCAGCCTCCACGCCTGCATTCAGTGCGAGCAAGTTGGTCTGGAAGGCGATATCGTCGATCACTCCAATTATGTTGGAGATCTGCTCCGACGACTGTTCAATTTCATGCATGGCCGAAATCGCCTTGGTGACAATCTGGCCTGACTTTTCGGCACCTATCCTGGTGCGATCAACCAGAGACCCGGCATTTTCGGCGCGGCGGGTCGAGTCTGCGACCGTAGTCGTGATTTGCTCGAGTGCGGCGGCGGTTTGCTCGACAGAGGCGGCCTGCTGCTCCGTACGCTTGGACAGGTCGTCGGCGGCCGAGCGGATCTCGTTGGCGCCGGCCGAGATCGCTGCAGCGTTCGAGCCGACTGCCATCAACGTGGTCCGCAGCCTGTCGACGGAACCGTTGAAATTATGGCGAAGCTCGTCGAGGCGCTCGGCAAAGGGCTCGTGCAGTTGGACCGACAAGTCGCCTGCGGAGATTCTCGTCAGACCACCGCCCAGCGCGTCGATGGCGAACCTGACTTCGCTTGCCTCGTGCGCCTTTTCCATTTCCTGGCGGACACGTTCCTGCTCCGATAGGGATCGGTTCTCGTCAGCCTCCTGCTCCAGGCGTCGGCGTTCAACCGCGTTCAACTTGAATATGGCAACGGCCCTGGCCATGGCGCCGATTTCATCCTGGCGATCTCCATATGGGATTTCGGCCGTCAGATTGCCGGACGATAGGATATTCATCGCTTCGGTGATCTTCGTAATCGGGCGTGAGATGCGGCGGTATGCGAAAAATGCCATGGCTGCGGTGGCAATCACCGCGACGGCCAGGGTGACATAGGCGGTCAACGTCGCCCGCTCATAGTCGGCTTGTCCGGCGGCCACCGTGTCCTTCGTCGTCCTGACGTTCGCTGCCTTGAGCATGTCGACCATTGCGATTTCCTTGTCGAAGATCGTCCGCATCGCCTCATTGTAGATAAGGACGGCTTCACTGGTCCGACCGTTGGTGACATGGTTGCGAACGTCGCTCAGGTAAGCGTTCTCGGCCGCAACGAGCGTCTTCAGTTCCTCGGCACGTCTCGCCGTTTCCGGCTTGGTAATGGCTCCAAAGATGAAATTGATCGTCTCGTCGCGGATCTTCACATAGTTGTCCAAGACCTTGAATGCTTCCGTACGCGCGTCCGGGGTAGCAGCTATGATGAGGTCGGCCGTGCCGCGCCGCACGGACTGGAAGATGATTTGCAGGTCGTTGGCCGACTGAACGCGCGGCATTCGCTGATTGGCGAGCTCATCGACTTGCAGTTTCAGGAACGTCGTCGTTTGCAGGGCCATGACGCCCTGAAAAATCGTGAGTGCCGCCATGACGGAAAATAGGATGGGCAACACTACTTTTATCGTGAAAGTGCGTTTTGATCTCATTATGCGCTCCTCGCGAGGCACCGCCGGCCACAGCGGAAAAGCTGCGCTATGCAGTGCGCTTTCAAAATTTTGGGGCAATTTCAGAAAGGCGCGGCTCGTCATGGCCGTACATTCTTAAAGCAGCGTCAGGCAGGCCAGGTTAAGGAACCGCTAAAATTGAAGGTACGAACTCAAATATAATGTCTTTCTAGGATCAAAAGAGCACTTTATAGTTTGGCGACGACGCGGGCCGTGCGAGGAGGTACCGCGGATCGGAGGCTCCATGGCAGGCCGGACGAAGGAGAATGGGCATTAGCCGCGGTCTTTGAGATCATCGCTCGCCGCAACTTGGTTGCTGGAGGTCGTTTGTTCGGCGCGCATCGCAAACCAACTGGGGTCCCGGCGGTTGCCAACAATGGTTGCGTGCTAGAAGCAGGCATCGTGACGGCGGGCCCAATCTTCAGGCAGCTCACCTGCAGATCGCCATTGATCATCAGGGCATTTTCTCGAGCGAGCGACGTCCGCTGGGCAACCAGAAACCGCTTTTGCCGATATATCTAATTCTTGGCGATGTACAAATCCGGCCTATAAAGATCACATTCATTCCTCGACGGAGTTTCAAAAAAGCGACTACCTCCCTCAGAAAGTGTCTATTTGTCTTATCAAATACACTTTCCATTTGACTTTTGGCCGTTCTGGCGCGACCAGTTGCCGCACCCGACAGGAAGGAGGCGACATTGGTGAGGTCAAAAGAAAGCGAGCGCGCGCTCAACCTTAAATCCGAAATTCTAGAGATCGTTGCGGAAAGCAACCTTGTCCCGGGAGACCGGCTGTTCGAGGCGAGAATTGCAAAGCGGCTCGGTGTCTCTCGCGCGCCGGTGCGCGCCAATCTGAACGAGCTGTGCGAACTCGGGATCGTCACGACTATCGCCAACAAGGGCTTCGTGCTCGATGCGCCGATTGACGGCAGCAAGATTCAGTCGCTTTTGGGGAAAGGCTCGGCCTTCGAGCAGCTTTACATGCGGCTCGCCGACGACCATTTGGACGGTTGCCTTCCGCCCATCGCCACAGAGCAGGAGCTTCTGCGCCGCTATGACGTTGGAGAGGTGCAGCTGCGACGCGTGCTGGATCGCGCGGTAATGAGCGGTTGGCTCGAGCGCTCGGCGGGATATGGCTGGCGCTTTTCCGAGGTGTTACGGCATCCTGATGCCTACGCTGATATGATGCGGCTGCGCGCCATGATCGAACCCGCAACTTTGCTGGAACCACGTTTCTCCATTTCGGCTGAAGTCTTGGCGAACCTCCGCACCCGTCAGGAAGATGTCTTGGCAAGGGGTATAAGCAGCTATTCCAATCCGGATCTATTCAAATACGGCTGCGAGTTTCACGAACAGCTGGTCGCCGCATCCGGCAACCAGTTCGCTCTGGAGACCCTGCGACGTCTCAATGCCCAGCGGCGGCTTTTCGTGTACCGGTTCCGTAACGATGATCGCCTCCGCGCCGACATCGAAGAACATCTGGAAATTGTCGGGCTGATCGAACGGAACGACCTTGAAGCCGCATCCCGCAGAATGCGCTCTCACCTCTGTCCTGCCGATGAACGGTAACGATGGAACAGCATCCAGCCGCTCAGGACAGCCGTAAATGAAGAGGACTTTTATGCCGGTGCCCTGATGCGTCCGGCAACCATCTGGGCATCACCGTAGCATGGCGATGTCCAACCGACAAACACGAGACACTCGAGTCACATGGAGAGATCTATGGCTGGCGGCAACTTCGCTCGTCCAAAAAGCGGCATAGGAGACTATGCCTTTCTGTTATTCCTGCTGCTCGTTGCCATTCTGGGCACGGCACTGGCATTCTGGGGCGGCCGGCTCCTTCTTGCTGGAGGCAGCCCCTACTACGTTCTGATGGGTTTGGCGTTGATCGCCGCTGCAACGCTGATGTTACTGCGCATGAAGGCCGGTTTTCACCTTTTCGCAGTCAGCGCGATCGCAACATTTGCATGGGCGATCTGGGAGTCCGGCACCAACGGCTGGGCCTACATTCCCCGCACGGCGTGGCTGATTGCGGTGAGTGGCATCTTGCTGCTGTTTTGGCCGATTGCCCGTCGTCGGATCTCTGGTCTGAGCGGTAAAGCGTGGATCGCGGTCAATGGCGTACTACCGCTTGCCATGTTCCTTAGCATCATCGTGCCTATCACCTGGTTTCCCGGGGCACAACTGGCCGATAGTGACGACGTTGCTGCACGTCCGAAGGAGGATTTCAGCCGGACAACGGTAATCTCCCCTGATGGAAATATAGCCGCGTCGAACGATGAGACGCAGTGGACTGCCTATGCCGGCTCGAATCTGGGAAACCACTATTCCCCTGCCAGTCAGATCAATCCCGCAAATGCCAGCCAGCTCGTGAAGGTTTGGGAATATCACCACGGAGATATGCCAAAGCAAGGCGAAAAGGTTGCGCATCTCAATGAAGCAACACCGCTTCAAATCGGTGGCACGCTCTACAGTTGCACGCCGCGCCAGATTGCAGTCGCCGTTGATGCTGCTACGGGCAACGAGAAGTGGCGCTTCGATCCAAAGGTCGAATACCAGTCCCTCGCTGGCAACGGCGCCAATTGCCGCGGTGTGGCTTACCATCAGCAGGCCAGCATGACCGGCCAATGCGCTCAGCGCATCATCTGGGGAACAGCCGACATGCGACTGTTCGCCGTGGATGCAAGAACGGGACAGGCTTGCGCAGATTTTGGAAACAATGGACAGGTGGATCTGAAACCGGGAACCGGGAATTTTCGCAACGGCTCTGCCGCGATCACATCTGCCCCGACCATTATCCGCGGGACCGTTGTCGTCGGGGGCCAGGTGATCGATTCCGACGTTCGCCCCGCACCGTCGGGTGTCGTGCGTGGCATCGATGCTGTCACCGGGCAGCTGAAGTGGGCATTCGACATTGGCCGTACCGGTGTCACGACCGCGCCGGCTGAAGGTGAAACCTACACGCTCAGCACCCCAAATTCCTGGGCGCCATTGTCCGCCGACGACGAGCTTGGCCTTGTCTATGTGACACTCGGCAATCCCGCAGGCGATTTCTACGGCGGTGAGCGTACCCCGGCTGAAGAGAAATATGGTTCGTCTCTCGTGGCCATCGATGCTGAGACCGGTCAGGAGCGCTGGCATTTTCAGACGGTCCACCATGATATGTGGGATTATGATCTCAGCCCGCAGCCAAGCCTGATCGACTTCCCCACCGCGAACGGTTCGCGCAAGGCGGTCATACAAGCGACGAAGTCGGCCCAGATCTTTATCCTGGACCGTGAAACCGGCGAGCCGCTCGTTGACGTCACCGAAACTCCGGTCAAGACGGACGGCGCACCGGGGGACAAGCTCTCTCCTACCCAGCCGATGTCTCTCGATATGCCCAACACCATGGGTCGCCCAAGCCGTGACCACGAAGTGCTGACGGAAGCGAGCACGTGGGGCCTTACGCCATTCGATCAGATGGCTTGCCGCATGGATTTCGTCCAGGCACGCTACGACAGCGCACCGTTTACGCCGGCTGTGCCCGGCCGGCAAAGCCTCATCTATCCCGGTCATCACGGGGGTATGAACTGGGGCGGTCTTATGGTGGATCCAAAACGCGGTCTTGTTGTGTTGAACAACCAACGCATGCCCTACCTGCAGGGTCTGGTGGAACGTGCCGAACTCGATGCCATCGGCGCAAAGTCCTATCAGGAGGCCCCTGGCCAATCGAAAGGCTACCGGGTCCAACAAGGCCAGCCTTATGGCGCGACCAAAGGACCCTGGATGTCTCCGCTCAACCAGCCGTGCATCGCACCGCCCTGGGGATTCATCTCGGCGATCGACCTGCGCACTCGCGACGTCGCGTGGAGCCGTCCATTCGGAACCGGCTACGACAACGGGCCGATGGGCATTCCCTCCCGCACCAAATGGGAAATCGGAACCCCGAGCGATGCAACTGGCGTCGTGACGGCCGGCGGAGTGACGATCATCGGTGCAGCCATCGACCAGTTCGTTCGCGTCTACAATACCGAAACGGGGGAAATGCTGTGGGAAACCCGTGTCCCGGCTGGCACGCAGGCGTCACCGCTCACCTACATGCTGAACGGGCGCCAGTATATCGTAATGGTGGTGGGAGGTCATGCACGCATCCCGACCAAAATCGGTGACAGCATCATTGCCTGGGCGCTGCCCCAGTGAAAGCCAAGGGCGCCGCGAGGCGCCCTTTTTATTGTTGCCCGATGGGTGGCGGAGTCTGCCCATCCGTCCGCGGCGCCGGATCCATCGTTTCGGTCCCTGGCTTGACATCCGGCTCGGGCGGTTTTTCCTGACATGACACGAGAAGGAGCAGTGCCGCGCCGAGTGTGAAACTCCTCTCCATTTTTTGACCTTTCCTGATTGTCCCAGCCCATCGACACTGCAGTCCCTCCACAGTGCGATCAAGCCGAGGGTTGAATAATGTCTATTTGTCTAATAAAAGACATTCCGACAATAACGCGGTTGTGCTGGCACAGTTCCCAGCCCCACACTTGCATGGGCGAGAAAGGTCCAGATGATGGCGTTGACACGTCGCAGACTGATAGCGACATCCATCGCAGCCTTGGCTGTAGAGCTGCCGGCTCGTGCTCAGGATAACGCATCCTCTTTCGTCATTGATGACGTCCGTGTCATCGACGGCTCGGGCGGTGCTCCTCTCGAGAATGCGCGCATCGTGGTTACTGAGGGTATGATCGCTGCGGTGGGCCCGATGTCTTCGGTCAGCGCCCCGTCGAACGCCGCCGTCATCAGCGCATCGTCATGCAGCGTAATCCCCGGCCTCGTTTCCGGTCATGTTCATGTCGGCGGTTATGATGGGTTGACGATGGGCCCGCCTGCCCAAAACGAGGCCAACATTCTGCGCCAACTGGGCGTCTATCTCGACTACGGTGTTACGACGGTCGCGTCGATGGGGACGAACAGCGCTGTCGTCTACACTCTGCGCGGGAAGCTCCGGGATGGCTCTGCGCGAGGGGCGGATATATTTGTGGCGGATCACGGACTGGGTGTACCGAAAGGCGCGCCACCTGCACCACTCGGCACCGATCAGCTCGATCGCCCCGCAACGCCGGACGAGGCGAGAGAAGCCGTTCGCGCTGCAGCGGCACGCGGAACGAACTTCATCAAACTGTGGCTGGACGACTTCCAGATGCTGAAGCTTGTCAAGATGCAGCCCGAGATTTACCGGGCCGCCATCGACGAGGCTCATAGGGCCGGCCTTCCCGCCTATGTCCATATCCACTATCTTGATGACGCCAAGGATGTCTTGCGCGCCGGCGCGGACGTCCTCGCGCACGGCGTTCGTGACAAGCCGATCGACGACGAGTTTGTAAGCTTGATGAAAGCGAACGGCGCATGGTACATCCCGACCCTTAGCGTCGACGAGGCCTTTTTCCTTTTCGCGGAACAGCCGCAGGTCCTGGACGACCCCTTCGTCAGCAAAGCCCTGCACCCTGAGCTGCTGGCACAGTTTTCCACAGCAGAATGGCGGAGCAAGCAAATCAATAGCTCCGCGCTGCCGTTCTGGAAGCGGGCGCTTGCCATCAATCAGCAAAACACCAGGGCGGCGCTGGGACATGGAGTAAATGTCGGCTTCGGAACCGACTCCGGTGCAATGCCTCTACGTGTTCCTGGATTTGCCGAGCATCGCGAACTGGAGTTGCTGGTCGATGCAGGGATCACACCTTCGCAAGCTTTGGTGCTGGCGACCAGCAAGGCCGCGAAAACACTAGGGCTTCGCGATCGCGGGATGATCGCGGCCGGCATGAAGGCTGACCTCGTGCTGCTTGATGGCAACCCCTTGGAAGACATCAGGGTCACGCGAAAGATCAGGACTGTCTGGAAGTCGGGAGCCATGGTTTGACGACCGCTGGAATTTCTCCATGATGAACGATGCGCGAGCCCAGTTTTGTTTCTCCGCACTTCTCTTGGCGGTTGCCGCGTTGATGTTCCCATCGCCGGCATATTCGCTGGATGCGAAGGTTATTTCGCAGCTCAAGAAGCTGAACGACGTCGACCAGCTCGAACAGCGGTGCGATATCGAGGGAATGGATAAGCTTAACGCTGACAAGGTCATATCGTACACGTTCTCCCGACCGGTCAGGGCGCCAACCCATCTATTGGCCTCGGGCGCGGTTTTTCGCCGAAAAGGCGATTGGTATCGCCTGTCTTACGACTGTACGACCAGCTGGGATCACCTCCGTATCGAAGCGTTCCGATATACCGAAGGCGCGCGTATCGCTCGCAAGGATTGGCCGAGCCTCTACCTTTATCCCTAACCGACAAACTCATACACCCGGGATGGTCGCCTCTGATGGTGACTGGTCAAGGCTCGGGAAGGCCCTGAACTCAAAGATACGCGGGCAGCTAGATCGTCGCCCACATCAGGAAATGAACGTGGTTCATTCGAATTCTCATCGCAATCCTGCTTCCGCCGGTCGGTGTTTTTCCTTCAGGTCGGAATCGGACTGTATTTTTGGCTGACCATTATGCTGACATTGTTCGGGGGCTTCCCCGGAATAATTCACGCCATATGGGTCATCGTGAAAAAGTAGCAGGAGATCCCTCTTGCCTCCGGCATAATCACCTCTCCCTGACCGGCGAAAGCCAGAGCGTCAGGATGCGTCCGGCGTAACGGCATGGACCTCACACAGGGTTAAATTGGAACCGACATGAACGATTTACTCGCCTGGATCTTCAACCTTCTCGTCATTGTACCCGTGCAGAACCAACTGGCGGAGAGCCTTGGCAGTGCACCATCCCCGCAGGTGATGCAAGCCAGCCAATCCTGTCTTACCGCCGAGACCCCTCGGCTTCTGCAAAAGGCTGGCAGCGACTGGAACTGGACCATGACCACGGCCGTGGGCTTCTGGACGGGGACTGTAAAGCTTGTCGATCTGGTCGGTACCAGCAACGCGGACTACCAAACCCTCCTGAAAGTTTTAGCTCTTACCTCAGCTGGGGAATCGTGATCATCAGCTCCACATCCCGCTCAACCACGCTAGAGCCGCGATAGTGACGGCCATCCCTTGGGGAACGATAGGATGAAACCTGGTTCATCGGCGTTCATCGTACTGCTGGGGGCACTATCGGCCCTGCCACCGATCGCGATCGACATGGGTCTGCCAGCGATCCCCTCCATAGAAGCAGCCTTTTCTGACGCGGTCGGGCGCGGCCCCCTTACCCTCAGCGTGTTTCTTTTCGGCTTTGCGGTAACGCCCCTCTTTGCAGGGCCGCTCGCCGATCGGTTTGGCCGGCGGCCAGTCATGCTGTCAGGCCTGTTCCTGTTTGCGATTGCCGCGGTAGGATGCGCCTTCACGACCGGCTTTTCGGCGTTGCTCGGGTTTCGATTGCTGCAAGGGATAGCCGGGGGTGCCTGCGCGGTCGTGCCCTTCGCAATCGTGCGCGACACCATGAACGGGGTCGCAGTCCGCACGATGTTCGCAAGGATCATAGCGGCGATCGGCGTTGCGCCTCTGGTTGCACCGTTAATCGGGAGCGTCCTTCTCGGGATTGCGTCCTGGGAGATGGTTTACCTCTCCCAGGGCATGGTGGCTCTCGCATTGGCGCATACTGTCGCGTTCTGCCTGCCCGAGACCATGGCTAAAGATCGCCGACCTTCCCTCGCGTTGGCAAGTCTTGCCTCGCGGTATGTCGAAGTCACAACCAATCGAACGTTTCGCAACTTCACCTTGGTCTACGCCCTCAGCTTCGCCTGCAAATTCGCCTATATTTCGGCTTCGGCGGCAGTCTTCATCCAGACCTTCGGCCTGAGTGCCTCCTCCTTCGCAGTGACATTCGGGCTTACGTCTTGTGGCCTGATTGTCGGCTCAAGTCTCAGCGCGCGCCTGAGCAGCAAGCTATCGCCAATGATGCTTATCGGCTGCGCCCTGTTTGCCATGAACTGCGCGGTTCTGCTGAGCCTGCTACTCGCATTGTTGAACCTTGCCACCCTCTGGACCCTCGTTCCGCTCGTCACCATCGTAACGATCTCCTTCGGCATCGTTGCGCCGAACGCTGTCCACTGCGCAATGCAACCGATGTCGAGCATGGCCGCAACGGCGAGTGGCCTGAGCCGCTCCGTACAAATGGCACTCGGCGCGGCAGCGAGCGCCTTGGCCGCAATGGCGGCGTCGTCATTGACGCCGGTCATCAGCATGTCCGCTGTCATGGCGGTTTGCGCCGTCGCCGCCGGCGGCATCCTTCTGTGGCACCGCCTGCATCCATCCCCGGCAACTGAACTGGGATGATACACTGCAGCCAAGAGCCGACGCCCCTCGCCGATTACTGTCCATCCGTTCGAACCCAGAAGGTCCAGAGAACCCGATGCCAAGCAAAACCGCTCTGTTATTGATCAATCCCAATGCAAGGCGTGGGCAGGAAAATCTCAGTCTCGTCCGCGACCTGATGGGAGAGGCGGGCATCCGCTTCGTCGAACCGGCGAACGGGGCCGGCGATATTTCCGATAAGATCAGGTCCGCAGCGAAAGTGGTTGATATGGTTATCGTCGGGGGCGGCGACGGCACATTGAACCGAGCGGCTCTAGGACTGCTCGCCACCGGCGTTCCCCTCGGTGTCTTGCCGCTTGGCACGGCAAACGATTTTGCCCGCACCATAGGGCTCCCCCTGGACCTGCGGGCTGCCATCGATGTCATCGCGAGAGGAAAAACGACCAGAATCGACCTCGGCATCGCCAACGACATCCCCTTCTTTAATGTGGCCAGCATCGGTTTCAGCGCCGATCTGGCCGCCGCGTTGACACAGGACGCGAAACGAAGATGGGGCAAGCTCGGCTATGCGATCATAGCCAGCCGGCTGCTTTGGCGGTCGCGCCTTTTCACGGCGAAGCTCGAGCATGACGGGACGCTTGAGCGGTTTAAGACTTTACAGGTCTCCGTCGGAAACGGGCGCTTTTACGGTGGAGGCATGACTGTTCACTCGGACGCGACCGCAACTGATGGTATGCTCGACTTCTACAGCCTCGAAGTCGATCACTGGTGGCGGCTCCTGCAGTTGCTTCCGAGCCTGCGCAAAGGCACCCAAGGTACATGGACCGATGTTCGAGCCTTCTCAACGAAAGCGCTAGAGATCCGGACAAACAAACCCCGTCCGGTAAACCTCGATGGAGAAATCAGGACTGAAACCCCTGTCCGCTTTTCGATTGCTGAGGCTGCTCTGGAAGTCTTTGCTCCTTAAGCTCCAGCGTCCAACTCCATTCTCATGGCCTTCCGATTACCGCGATTTCCCGAGGCGCTAGCCAACCGAGTTCAGCCGGATGCATGTATGACCTTTTACCTTGTAACACAGACGACACTTGTTGAGGCCGATAACGACGACAAGGCGGTTGAAAAATGTCTGGAGAAAACGTACCGGGCTGAAGTGCTCACCTTTGAAGTCAAGCGAAACGAAAGGGAGGCTCGATTGGTAACCATTAGCGGGGCACGACGTAATGCAATGGGTGAAAACGTACGAGGAGAGCCGCCTATTGTCGCCAACTTAGCTGATGAGCCGTCAGGAGGACCTGGGCCTAAGCGAAACAGATTTGTCGAATTATGGGTTGGTTGGCGCTCCTGGGCAGACGATCTGAAAAGGTAGCCGACATTGCATCCAGGTGATTGTCCGCTTCGATTGGGCGATGGAATTAACCTAACTAAGTGCCCAAGGCTCGCCTTCGTCAGAGCTTCTTTCCGGAAGGGTTTGGTGACCGCCGACGATGATGAGGTGCCTGTCACGAAACGTACCTCCGGGACGCGAGATAGGCGACAGCGGCTGCCACATCTTTCCCGACCCCAATCGGCGAACAGGGATAGACCGCGTCATGTTTCCGTCGACGAAGCCCTGGTGGGCCCGAAACGAGACCCTAGTCATGACTTTGCCCGGCCCCACGCCGTCGACGGTGATGCCGAGAGTCGCGAACTCCAGTGCAGCAGCTTTGATGAACACGTCTATTCCACCTTTGTTTGCCGAATAGTCGGCCGTTCCCCTTCGGGCCGGCGGGGTCGATGTCAACGCGCCCGCAATTCCGGGCTTTCGTGAACAGTAAACCTTCTGACAGGTACTGAACGTTACTTTACTCTACGAGATAAGTCGGCGATCGCCCAGCGTCCGGTTAAATATCCATATGCTTTCGCCGGTCACCGGACCAGAATACCGGCGTGGCCGCAATCAGCCTCCGTGTGTATGCATCCTGTGGATTCGTAAACAGTCGCTGCGGGACATCGATTTCAACGATCCTGCCACCTTTCATCACGGCAACCCTGTCGCTGATGTGGCGCACAACGCTGAGATCATGCGCGATGAATAGGTATGTCAGGCCATGTTTTTCCTGCAGGTCAACGAGAAGATTGATGATCTGTGCTTGCACGGATACGTCCAGCGCCGATATCGCCTCGTCGCAGACCATGAATTCCGGTTCGCAGGCAATCGCCCGCCCGATCGCCACCCGCTGGGCCTGGCCGCCCGACAACTCGTGCGGATAGCGGTTTTCGAAGAGAGGACTGAGCCCCACATCCGACAGGATCGCATGCACGCGGTCGCGCACCGTTGCCCGTGTCGCAAGGCCATGATGCAGCAGCGGCAGCGCGATGGCGGAGCCGACCGTTGCGCGCGGATTAAGCGTCGAGAACGGATCTTGGAAAACGATCTGAAGGTGACGCCGCATGGCGCGGTTCTGCGCGGCGGTGTTCTTGACGATATCCTTGCCGCGATACCAGACGGAGCCGGAGGTCGGTCGGGTCAATTGCAGCAGGCTCATGCCGAGCGTCGATTTTCCCGAACCGGATTCGCCGACGATGGATAGTGTCTCGCCGCGAAAGACATCGAAACTGACGTCCTGCAATGCATGCACCTTCGACCGCGACTGTCCGAATTGCCCTCCCCTGACGTCGAAGGTGCGGGTCAGATTGCGCACCGAAACCACAGCTTCGGCCGATCCCTGCATGTCTGTCATCGGGCAAGCTCCCTTGCGTCGTCATGCGCCACGAAACAGGCCGCCAGACGTTCTCCGTCCATCGGTAGGAGAGCCGGCGGTTCGACCAGACATCGCTGTTCGCGCCGTTCGCAGCGTGGCGCAAACGCGCAGCCGGCTGGACGCCGTGCCGGATCGGGCGGCAGGCCGTCGATGGTCTTCAGCCGGCGATGGCGACCCTCGCCGCGGTTTGCCACCGGCATCGACGATATCAGGGCCTGCGTATAGGGATGAACCGGCGCAGAACAGATCTGCTCGGCGGTTCCCTCCTCGACAATAAGGCCGGAATAGAAAACGGCGATGCGGTCGGCGATCTGCGACAGCAGCGCGAGGTCGTGCGATACCCAGATAACGGAGAGGCCAAACTGGCGGCGGATGTCGAAGATCAGATCGACAATCTGCGCCTGTGTCGTCACGTCCAGTGCGGTGGTCGGTTCATCGGCAATCAGCAGGCTTGGCCGACAGGCGATGCTCATGGCGATCATCACCCGCTGGCGCATGCCGCCGGACAGTTGGTGCGGATAATTCGACAGGCGGCTTTCGCCGCCCGGAATGCCGACCAGTGTCAGAAGTCGTCCAGCTTCTGCCCACGCCTCTTTCCGCCTGAGGCCGGCGTGGTACCGCAGAGGTTCGCTGAGCTGTGCGCCGATCGTCATGACCGGGTTGAGCGATGTCATCGGGTCCTGAAAAACGAAACCGATGCGGCTTCCCCGCAATTTCGCCAGTCTCGGTTCCTTCTGGGCAAAAAGATCCTCGCCCTCAAAGACGGCGCTGCCGGAGCTTACCCTTAGCGCCGGCGGCAGGATGCCGAGCAGGCTGAGCATGGAAACGCTCTTGCCGCAGCCGGATTCACCGACGATGCCGAGAACCTCGCCCTCGTTCAGCGTCAGATCGACGCCGGCGACAATTTCCGCCTCGCCGGTTTCGGTCTGCCGCGCCACGCGCAGATCCTTGACCGCGAGCAGCGGGGTTTTGCTGATGGCGTCCGTCATTTCTTGCCCTTGGGATTGAGCGCATCGTTCAGGCCGTCACCGATAAAGGCAAAGGCCATCGTGATGATCGCAAGCGCGAGTGCCGGCACGATGAGAAGATGCGGATAAGCGCCCCAGACCCGCATGCCATCGGCGATCATCCGGCCCCAGCTGGGTGTCGGCGGCTGGACACCGACGCCGAGGAAACTGAACGAGCTTTCCAGCACCATGGCCGTGCCGAGACCGAAACTGACGGCAACGATGACGGGACCAAGAGCATTCGGCACAACGAAGGAACGGATGATCGTCGCGGGCGGCAGGCCGAGCGCGATGGCCGCCGTGACATAGTTGGCATTGCGGATGGACAGAACCTGCGCCCGCATCAGCCGCGCATATTGCGGCCATTTGATCAGCGCGATCGTGCCGAAAACCAGCGACAGGTCGAGGAACGTGGTGTCGCGAAACATCGGGTTGCCGGTTTTCAGAAAAAGATCCTCCATCCAGCCGCTGAGAAGCGGCGTCAGCGAGGTGTTGATGACCACCACCAGCAACAGGCTGGGAACGGCCATCGTGACGTCGGTCAGCCACATGATGGTACGGTCGGTCACGCCGCCGACGAACCCTGAGACGGCGCCGGCAATCGCACCGATGGAAAACGACAGCACGGTGACGAAAAAGGCGACGATCAGCGCCGTGCGTGCTCCACCGACGATGCGGGCAAACAGATCGCGCCCGAGATTGTCCGTGCCAAGCCAATGGATGAGGCTCGGTCCCGAATTAACATGGGCGAGATCCTGCTGAGCAAAATCATAGGGCATCAGCCACGGCCCGAAGATGGCGGCGCAGACATACAATGTGATGATGACGAGGCCCAGCATGGCCAGCCGGTTGCGGCGAAGCCGTAGCCAGGCGTCACGGCCGAGACCGGCCGGTGCCTGTTCGGCGGTGTCGGGCTCAGTCTGCGATGTCATGGAGGATTGTCCGGTCATGGCTTCCCTCACCTTGCCTGCATGCGCGGGTCGAGAAGCGGATAAAGCACTTCAACGAGAAGATTGGCCGACAGTACCGCCACCGTGCCGATCAGCACCAAAGCCATGATGACCGGATAGTCCGAATCCGTCATGGCGCTGATCGTCAGGCGTCCGAGCCCCGGCAAGCCGAACACCACTTCCACGAAAATTGCCCCGTTGATGAAGGTGATCAGGATGATGCCGAGCTGGGTGACGATCGGTGTCAGCACCGGCCGCATCACGTGATCCACCGCGATGCGAAAACGCGGCACACCCTTGGCAATCGCGGTGCGAATGAAGTTTTCGGAAAGGATGTCGATCACCGCGGCGCGCGTCTGGCGTTGGATCAGGGCGATCGGCTGCAGGGCCAGAACCAGAACCGGCAGGATGACCCGCGGATCGGTGAGACCACCCCATCCGATCGGCAGTGTTTCGCCCGGTCGCAGGATGATCAGCGACACCAGCATCAGCGGGCCGATGACATAGGCTGGAACCGCCCATAACAGCAGCGCCACCGATGTCACCAGATTATCGAGTGCCCGCCCCTGATGGAAGGCGCAAGCCATGCCGAGGGGCACACCGACAAGCGCCGTGACCACGATGGTGACCAGCCCGAGTTGAAGCGAAACCGGCGCGGCGACCGCGATGATGGAGCTGACCGCGCGGCCCGAAACCAGCGAATTGCCGAGATCGCCGTGCAGCAGGTTCCACAGATAGGAGCCGAACTGTGCGAGGAACGGCCGGTTGAGCCCGGCGGCCTCGCGAATGGCGTCGATACGAGCCGGATCATAAGCGACGTCGCCCGGCGCACTGAGGAACATCAGCTTGATAGGGTCGCCGGCGCCATAAAAGGCCAGCGCGTAGATGCCGAACATGACGACGAGGATCGACGGTATCCATGTCAGCAGACGCTTGAGAATGAAAAAGGCCATTCAATTCCTCTGAAAACCGGGGCATGGCTGCGGACCTTGGAAGGCGCGCAGCCATGCATTCGGCTTAGCTGCGGCTTACGGTGACGTTCCAGGGCTCGCTGACCTGCCAGTCCATGTTCTTCTCGATGCCCTTGACCCACGGCATCGCCATCTGCGGCATGTTGCGGTAGGCCCATGGAATGTAAATGGCATCGTCGGCTGCCAGTTGCTGCGCCTGACGGGCGAGCGCCAGCCGTTCATCCGAACCTGCCGCAAGGATGGACGCCTTGTCGAGCAATGCGTCCACCTGTTCGTTCTTGTAACCGCCAAGCTTGTTCTTGGCGTTCGACGATGAGGAATGAACGATGCCGCGCAGATAGGTCGTGCTGTCGGAGACGCGGGTACCGACATTGTCACGGAAAATCTGGACGCGGTTCTGATCCGGCCCTTCGAACTTGTCGATCTGCGGCTTCATGGCGACGGACTCGACACCAAGCACGGTGCGCCATTGTTCGGCAATGTACTGGGCCGCCGCTTCGGCAACCTGACGAGAAATGCCGACAAAGTTGATGCGCGGGAATGCCGCTGCACTGCCGTAGCTCGACTGCGCCAGAAAACGACGCGCCGCATCCGGGTCAAAGGGCAGTTCGCGAAAATTCGGATCGATGCCGGGCACCGCCGTCAGGATCTGCGTTGCTCGCACTTCCGGTCCCTGCGGGAAGGTGAGCTTCCACAACTGTTCGCGATCCACCGCCGAAATCAGCGCCTTGCGCACGTTGATATCGTCGGTCGGCTTGCGGCTGATGTTCAGCCAGAAATGATCGCCTTCCGGCGCCAGCGGGCCGGAGAGGAAGTCCGCGCCGAGATCGTCGATCAGCGTCGTCGTCTGGATCAGGGTGTGGACATCGAACTGACCCGACTTGAGGGCAGCCGTTGCCGTCGAGGCATCCTCGATGACCTGAACCTCGATGCGGCGCAGCGACGGTGCGGGGCCGGAAAAATTAGCATTGCGTTCGAAAACGAAGGTTCCGGCATCGAGATCCATCTTAACCGGCACGAAAGGACCGCCGACCACGACGGCATGATCGGTCGGGTTCCACCAGCCGGGCACTTCGTTGCCATCGGCGCCACGCGCCAGCGACACCTTGACGATCGGCGCCAGATGATTGGCAAGTTTGGCCGCAAACATCGGGTCTTGCGCGCTTAGCCGCACCTCGATCGTGCGGTCGTTGAGGGCAACCACGCCCTCGAGCACGGTCGCCTTGCCGCCGGTGATCGCGCCGTACCCCTGAACCGTGGACAGCACCTGATCGATACGCTGGTTCTTGGTTGCCGGCATCGCCGCCAGTTCCCACGAACCCTTGACGTCGGCTGCAGTGATCGGGCTGCCATCGGAGAAGCGTGCCTTTTCGGCAATCTCGAACTGCCAGACCGTGTTGTCGGCGTTGGCGCTCCATTTTGCGAAGATGTAAGGCTTCAGTTCGCCCTTGCCGGAGTAGTAGAGCGGGGCTGCGACCCAGAACGAATTCAGCCGATAGCTCTGACCGCCACCGCGCAGCGGCGACCAATCGGACGAAAAGGCCGGGTGAATGATGCGCAGCACGTCATTTTCGGCCGCAAAGGCCTGGCGTGCGAAAAGACCACCAGCCAGCGGCGCCAGGCTACCGATGCCCAGCAGCTTCAGCGACTGCCGGCGGTTCATCGCCAGCACACCGTTGCTGCCGCGGTTTCGAAAATCATTGTCCATGTTCACGTCTCCTGATCAGGTTGAGATCGCGGCATTTCGCCAGCGGCCGTCAAATGCAATGGATGGGAATGTCAGTGATCGACGACGGAGCCGTCGAAATGAGCACGCATCTTGATGTTCTGGATCGGGCGCTCGCGGCGCGGGAATTTTTCCTCGAAACCCGGCCGCAGCTCGACGCCAAGACCCGGACCATCGGGGATGGCAAGAAAACCACCTTCGGCTTTGGGAAAGTCGACGAGCATGTCCTCGCCGGCCAGACCGGTGCGCTGGTCGATATGCGGCGTGCCGAGCGGATATTCCTGGATGGCGAAATTGGGGATCACCGCATTGATCTGCAGGCAGGCCGCAAGCCCGATCGGGCCGACCGGATTGTGCGGGGCAATCTGCGCATCGCTGGCTTCCGCCATGGCGGCGATCTTCTTGGCGGCGGTGATGCCGCCGCAGACGCCGACGGACACACGCAGATATTCGGCGGCGCGGGTATTCAGCAATTCCTGGAACTGCTGGATGTTGATGAAACGCTCACCAGTGGCGATCGGGATGGCGATCTTTTCGGCAACCCGCGCCATGGCCGGGATCGATGCCGGCTTGACCGGATCTTCGTAAAACAGCGGCAGCGACGGCTCGACCAGACGGGCAAGCGTGATCGCTTCCGGCACCGACATGCGGCGATGCAGCTCAAGGCAGATGTCGACCTCGAGGCCAACGGCCTTGCGGACGCGCTCGACGAGTTCGGCGCCCGCCTGCATCTGTGAGGCATGGGAGCGGTAATAGACACTGTCGGCATCGTCCATCAGCGGATTGAGATGGCCGATGGCGGTAAAGCCCTGCTCCTTGCGCATCTGTGCCTGCTCGACGAATTCGTCGGCGCTGCGTCCCTTGACCCAGGCATAAAGACGGACGCGATCACGCATGCGCCCGCCGAGCAGTTCATGGACGGGCACGCCCAGCGCCTTGCCCTTGATATCCCACAGCGCCATGTCGATGGCGGACACTGCGCCGTTGATCGCCGCACCCGTATAGTGGTTGGCACGCAGCATTACATTCCAGTGCCGCTCAATCGTTGTCGGGTCCTGTCCCTCGAGAAAACGCCCGAAGCGCTGGATCGCGGCAGCGGCGGCATCATAATGCCCCCAGGTTCCACATTCTCCGTAGCCGACGATACCCTTGTCGGTGGTGATGCGCACGAACAGGAAAATGTCCGCGAAAATTGGCTCGACCGATGTGATTTTCATATGCCTGTGATCGCCTCGATATTGTCCATCAATTCGCTAGAGAATGGATTTCCAATCTTCTGCAGGAGACTGGAAGGTTTTTGCTCAGGCAAATAAAACGGTAGCAAACTGTTTCATTCAATGATATATATTTCATTTAATAAAACGTGCCGGTCCTGCTTGTCAAGATTTGCGCGATGATTAGGATGTTCCGATGACACTCGACCTAGCCGAAATTCACGAACACCCACCGCCCGCAGGCGTCCTCGACCGGGGGCTCCTGATCCTGAGCCTGTTCACCATGGAGCGCAGCCAGATGCACCTGCGCGAGATCTCGGAAGTCTCCGGGCTCGACAAGGCGACGACCCTCAGGGCTCTGAAATCACTATCGAATTGGGGATTTTTGGAGCGGCATGCGGATGGCAGCTACTCTCCCGGCCCGATGAACATGCGGCTGGCCGCAATCTTCAAGGCCACCTCCAATCTGGTCAATCGGATTGCCGAGCCACTCAATCGGACAAGCGACCAAATTCATCAGGTGACGGCATTCTACATCCGAACGGAGGGCAACCGCCTGTGCCTGGTGCGCAGCCGCGTCAATCGCAACCACAGCTATTTCGTGGATGTCGGCGCGTCGGTCTCCTTGTCGCATGGCGGCTCGGCAGCACGCGTGCTGCTGGCCTATTCAGAACCCGACAATCGGTTCTATCAAGATGTTCGCGACAAAGGGTATGCCATCTCGCGCGGAGAGCGGCTGCGCCATTACGCGTCCATCTCGATCCCTCTGTTCGAGGCCGACGGTAACTTTCTGGGAGCGTTGACGATCAATGCTCTCAGTGTCGATGTATCCGACGAGGATTTCCGAAAATTTGCCGACATCGCCCGAAGGGAAGTTAAGCGGGCAGGTTTCGTGACTGGTAAGGCGGCGGCGCAAATTGCTGAGTAATTCGCTCGTCCCCTCCCTGTTGCGAACTGAGCTCTGCCGGCGAGTTTCCGCAGCACGGAGTTATGGAGTATTTTCCAACCGCTACCACGCCTTCTGGGTCGGTCTTGGTGGCTGTCTTCGCAGTCGATATCAGGCGCCGCACGGTGCGCCTGCAACGTGAACGACGCATTCAGCTACGACAGCAAAGCAACTCCATCAACGGAATGGATCGCTCACGTCCCTGCGGGAACGCTTCAAGCGCTCAGTCATCGAGCACTATTCGATACTATGCCGTCGTGAAGCCACGCCTGCGGCCGAATTGAAGAACTCTCCGGTCTCTGCATGAAGGCCTGCGCCTTACGCTTCCGGCCGCGGGACCTCTTTGTACAGTCAGCAAACCCAGCTTTCGAATGCCCTCCGAGCACATCTGGCGAACATGGTGTCATAGCACGGGCCTCGACCCTATGCTCTGAAAGCCGCTCGATTCGGGACGAAGATGCTCGCTGAAACATCTCCAGCAGTTGGACCCCGCCGGATCCGTCGCAAATCCACATCGGTTCCTGCCACGAAATCGATATCAAAGCTGACTATATGATTAGGCTTGCACTTGGAAGGATTTACCTAGTGACGTTATAAATAGACTCCTAAACTCTTTAGCCTTAACGCCTATGACGATCAAGCAATTCGGAATCCGCCCCGCGAGATGTCTTTCGCTGACTGCAGCGACAACTTTTCCGCAAGCCGGACCGGTCTCTGCAATGATGGACACATGGGCCGCCGCGCTCTCAAAAATTTCAGGTTTCAACATCCAGGCAATCGCCGCCGGATCGTGCAGGCAGGGATCTTTCGAACCGTAGTTAATCAACAGATGTGCCGCTTCTGCCGCGACCGGCGTTTCGATCGCCTGCACCTGCCGGATCATCTCCTCGGTGACGGTCGCCTGGCGTGTGACGTCGAGACCCAGCATGGTGATAGGGATACCGCTGTCGAAAACGATCGCGGCCGCATGGGGATCAACAGCAAAATTGAACTCCGCCAGTGGCGTCGTATTGCCGGGGCAGAAGGCAGCGCCGCCCATGATGGTCAGGGCGCTGATAAAGTCGGGCAGTTGCGGATCGAGAAGCAGGGCCAGCGCCAGGTTGGTCAGCGGTCCCGTCGCGCAGATATGCAACTTGCCTTCCGCACGGGCGATGCGCGAGATTTCATTGGCCGCGTGACCGGCTGCAAGCGGCATTGTCGGTGCAGGCAGCAAGCTGCCGGCGAGACCATCAGAACCGTGCATGATGGAGAGACGGCCACGTGAGGCCATGATCGGGCGGGCGGCACCCGAATAGACCGGGATATCCTGCCGTCCGCACAATTCGAGGATGCGCCTTGCATTGTTGACGACGGGCTCAAGCCCGACATTCCCGGCAACGCAGGTCACGGCGATCATGTCCAGCGCGTCGGGACGACCAAGCGCCAGCAGCATGGCAAGCGCATCGTCCGCACCAGGGTCACAATCATAGAGAAAACGCAGCGCGGTCATGGTTCGGCTCCTCCCGACAATCTGTTTGGACGTACCGGGAAAGCACCGGCAAAGTCTGACATCGGCATTCAAGCCGAGAACGGCATCGCTCCCGGCTCGGGTACGAAGGCCTTGGCGATCAGGCCTTATCTATGAGAAAACGGGCGGCTTCCGGCGCCCAGCCGAAACGGACCGCCGAACCGACCGCTACGTCACCTGCCGTTGCAGGCGCACGGGCGATAATCTCCTGTTCGCCGGCATCGATGATCACGCGCAGTTCCGAACCGCCATAGACGGTTTCGCGCACACGCCCCTCGTAAAAACCTTCCCCCAGCGTGATCATTTCCGGGCGAACGACGAGCGCGCCCCTTGTGCCATCTGCCGGGGCTTCACCGGCAATCGGCAGCGTGCCGACGGCGGTCTCGAGCGCACCGGCCTTGACCGTGCCACGAATGATCGACGACACCCCGATGAAATCCGCCACGAACAGGTTTTCCGGCTCGTCATACATCTGGCGCGGCGTGCCGAGCTGAGCGATCTTGCCGTCGTTCATCAGGCAGATGCGGTCGGACAGCGCCAACGCTTCCTGCTGGTCGTGGGTGACGAAAATGATTGTCGCGCCAGTTTCGCGGTGAATGCGCTTAATCTCGATCTGCATGACTTCGCGCAACTTGGCATCAAGCGCGCCCAGCGGCTCGTCCATCAGGATGATGGCCGGATCGTAGACGAGGCAGCGAGCAAGTGCGACGCGCTGCTGCTGGCCGCCGGAGAGCTGCGAAGGGGAGCGCTGCGCGGCATGGGCAAGTCCGACCGTGTCCAGCGCCTTGGCAACCCTGGCGTCGATCTCGGCCTTCGCAAGGCTGCGCATCTTCAATGCAAAGCCGACATTTTCGACGACCGTCATATGCGGGAAAAGCGCGTAGTTCTGGAAGACTACGCCGATGTCACGTTTGTTCACCGGCGCATGGGTCTGGTCCTTGCCGTCGATGATGACGGTGCCGGATGTCGGTTCCTGCAGGCCGCAGATCAGTTGCAGCAAGGTCGTCTTGCCGGAGCCCGAAGGTCCGAGCAGCGTCAGGAGTTCGCCCTTGCGCACTTCGAGATTGACGTGATCGAGTGCGGTGGTTGGGCCATAGAGCTTGGCGAGCCCCTGAACCTGAAGCTTGATTTCCGGCGCGTTGGCAGAAGCGGACATGTCGAAACGGGTTCCTTTGGTCGTGATGGGATCGGCGGGCACGCGCATCTCAGCGCGGCCGCGCCTTTTCGGCGATGACGAAGAGGACGGTCACCACCGCCACGATGAAGACCGAGGCCGCGGCCAAGGTCGGAGAGATGCTGAGAATGATGTCGTCCCACATCTGTTTGGGCAGCGTCTGCTTGACGCCCGCGCCGACGAACAGCGCGATCGTTAGCTCCTCGAAGGAATGCAGCAGGCCGAACAGGAACGCCGCGATGGCCCCGCCCTTTACAAGCGGCAGAAGCACGAGACGGATCTGCTGCCAGCGGCTGGCACCGAGCGTCGCCGCCGCCTGCAACAGCCGCCAGTCGAAACCGCGGAACGTGGTCAGCAGGATGACGAAGACGATCGGCATGGCCGACAGCGTATGCCCGAGGATGATGCCGGTATCGGTGGCAATCAGGCCGACCTTGGCCAGCACGTAAAACAGCGACACGCCGATGACGATATTGGGTACGATCATCGGCAGCATGAAAGACAGGAAGATCAGGCCACCCGCCTTTCGCTGCGTACGGGCCAGACCATAGGCCGCCATGCCCGAGATTAGGGTGGCGATGACGCCGGTAATGATCGCAACGATCGCCGAGCGCGAGGTCGCTCCCATCCACTGGTCAGAGCTGAGATAGGTCTGGAACCACTTCAGCGAAAAGCTCTTTGGCGGGAATTCGAGAAAACTCGAGCCAGAGAAAGCCATCGGCGGAAATGCCAGAACCGGAATGATCAGGACCGCGATGACGATCCAAACGACCACGGTAAAGACGCTGCGGCCGAGACGCGCCGGAAACAGATTGGCGATGAAATCGCTGACGGCAGCCCCGACCTCGATGACGGCGCCACCGATGGCGCCGATGACACCACCGCGTCTGGTCGCCGCGCCATTGCCGGACACGGCCGACATACCGAAAAAGCGGTCATAGACGGCGATTGTTATCAGCGTCACGGCCAACAGGAGGGCGGCGAGAGCCCCGGCGAGGCGCAGGTTGAAGAGCTGCTGAACCTGGGTGATCATCATCTGACCGATGACTGTTTCGCGCGGCGAGCCGAGCAGAGCCGGCGTGATGAAGAAGCCGAGGCCCATGACGAAGATCAGCAAGCCGGCAGCGGCAACACCCGGCATAGAAAGTGGCACGAAGATGCGCCAGAAGGACTGGCTGCGGCTTGCGCCCATGGTCATGGCAGCGGGGATAAGGCGACCATCGATATTCAGCATGGTCGGCAGCATGGTCAGGATCGCGATCGGCAGCATGGCATGCGCCATGCCGAAGATCACCGCGCCGCGGCCATAAAGAAGGTCGAGCTGCGTCTCGAAACCCATGCCGGTCAGAAGCTGGGCAACGATGCCCTTGCGGGCGAGAAGAACGATCCAGGCGAAATTTTTCAGGAGCGGGCTGACCCAGAAGGGCAAAAGCACCAGCCACATGGCCATGCGCCGGCGTCGCTCCGACATGCCGGCCAACCAGACGGCGATCGGATACCCCACCAGAAGGCTGACGATGGTGACCTGCGCGGCAATGGCAAAGGTATTGCCCAGAACCCGCACATAAACGCCGGCCGAGAACATCTGTTCATAGACGCTAAGGTCAAAGGTGCCGGATTTGGGGTCGATGAAGGATTGCCAGATCAGCGCGCCGGCCGGAAGGATCAGCAACAGCGCCATATAGACAAGTCCCGGCATGGATAGCCAAAGGCTGTCCAGCCTCAGGCGCTTCCGTGAGATCGTGTCTGTGGCAGAAAGTTCAGCCATGGGGGTCCCGTCTGTTGAAATGGCCCGTCCCGCATGTCGCAGAACCGGGCCACCCTTTGTCAGATATGCAGCCCCGCCGGAAGGCGGGACTTGAAGCTCAGGTGGAATTCAGGTTGTGATCAGCCGAGGATCCACTGCTCGAAACGCTGCGTCAGCGCATCCTGGTTTTCGGCCCAGTATGCGGCGTTGAGAACCGTCAGACCCTTGATGTTTTCCGGCGAGGTCGGTAGAAGCTGCGCCTTCTCGGCATTCAGGTGCTCGTAAGCCTTCATGTTGGTCGGGCCGCAAGCAAGGATATCCGTGTAACCAGCCTGACGCTTGGGATCGAGGCACCATTCGATGAACTTGCGGGCGAGATCGGCCTTTTCGGTATTACCGGCGATCGTCCAGCCATCGATGTTGAACAGACCACCGTTCCAGACGATGCCTGCCGGTGCGCCGGCATTGATGGCCGCCTGCGCGCGGGTCGACCAGGTCGACATCAGATCCAGCTCGCCGTTCTGGAGAAGCTGGGTGGCGTGAGCGCCCGAGGTCCACCAGATATCGATGTTGGACTTGATCTTGTCGAGGCTCTTGAAGGCGCGGTCGACATCAAGCGGGTAAAGCTTGTCGAGCGGCACGCCATCAGCCAGCAGCGCCATTTCGAGCGTGGTAACCGGGCTGCGCCACAGGCCGCGGCGGCCCTTGAAGGATTCGACGTTCCAGAAGTCGGCCCAGCTGGTCGGAACCGTCTTCATCGTGTCCTTGCGATACCCCATGGCCAGCGCAAAGATGGCGACGCCGACAAAATCCTTCTCGAAGGTGTGCGGGGTGAAATCGTCCTTGTTCGAAACTTCGATATTGACCGGCAGCATGTATTGGTCGCCGAGCTTGCGGATGCGCAATACGTGCTCCGGCGTCATCAGCGCCACGTCGAACAACTTGGTGTCGGTATCGATCGCCATCTTGTATTGCGGGATCGGATCCGGCTCATTGGTGTTGGTCTGGATAGTCACGCCGGTTTCGGCGGCAAAAGTGTCGTAGAAAGCGACCTTGAAGCCTTCATAGAAGGCGCCGCCCATGTCGCGAACCACCAGCGTTTCGCCGGCGAAGACTCTATTGCCCTTCAGAAGCGCCGGAGCGGTAAGCGCCACGGCGGCCAAGCCAGTGGTCGTCTTCATGAAGCCACGGCGCGATACGTTATTGATCATTTTTACCCTCCGGCGTTTTTGTTATGACCTTCGTCATTTCTACTCTTCCCGTCGCAGCGGCTTCGGTAAATTACATTTTTCCGTGCATCTGCTTTGGCACATGCGAAGCAAGGGGCCGTCGGCTTGCACAAAAGCGAATGACAGCTTCAGCAAGCACGGTATCGCAGATCGCAAGCTGGGATTCCTCAATGAATTCGTCCGGGCGATGACCCTGGTCCATGTTGCCTGGCCCGCAAATGACCACCGGCACGTCGAGCGCCTGTGCAAACAAACCCGCTTCCGTACCAAAACTGACGTGGCATTCCTTGCCGCCCTTCGGCAGGCAGGCGGCAAAGGCCTGCACCACCGGATGGTCGCCATCGATCGAATGGCCGGGATAATTGCCGGTGATCTCGATATCGATCGACGCTTCCCTGAAACGCTCCTTGTGCGGGGCAACGGCCGCAACACCTGCCTTGCGAACCTGCTCGGCCAGCGCAAGCGGATCATCCGCCGCCATCATCCGGCATTCCATCAACAGCTCGGCATTGTCCGGCACCAGATTGACCGCCGTTCCGCCGGTCAGCCTGCCGACATGCACGGTGGCGTAAGGAACTGAATAGCCCGGCTCCCGTGGACCACGGGCTTCGATCTCATCCTGCAATTTGCGCAATCCGCTTATGAAATCGCTGGCGATATGCAAAGCGTTCAACGCAAGCGGTGCCTCGGCGGAGTGGCGCGGCACGCCGGTGGTCTTCACCTGAAAGGCCATCTTGCCCTTGTGGCCAAGACCGAGCCGCATCGATGTAGGCTCACCGACCACGATCAGATCCGGCAGGATGTCGCGCGCGGCGATTTCCTCGAGCATCGGCCTGACACCGACACAGCCGATCTCCTCGTCATAGGAGATCGCAAGCCAGAACGGGGCAGCCAGGCTTTTCACATCGATCATTTCGGCCAGCGCTAAGGCCGATGCGACAAAACCCTTCATGTCGGTCGTGCCGCGCCCAAAAAGCCTGCCGTTCTTGCGGGTCAGGCTGAACGGCGGCACCGTCCAGTCTTGCCCGACGACCGGTACGACATCGACATGGCCGGAGAGCATCAGCCCTCCCGGCGCATCCGGCCCAAGTCGCGCGAGAAGAGCCGCCTTCTGTCCCGTGGAATCGTAGAAGCGTTCACAGACTGCGCCCGCTTCCTCCAGCGCCGTTTCGACCTCGTCGATCAGCGGCAGGTTCGTGTCCGAACTGACGGTGGGATGAGCGACGAGACGCTCGAGCCACGCCTGTGTCGCCGTCACAGCTTCGCCTCCTCGTCGTCCATCGCCGCGTTGATCTCGGCAACCAGACCGGCAACTTCGACTTCCGGAATGGATATGCGAAGACGGCGTTCCAGCGAAGTGAAAATGCCGAAGAACGAGTTGGCGCAATGGGTGAGCATGCGCATCGCATCGTCTTTCGAGATATTGCAGCGGCTCACCAGATAGGCGCAGATATGCTCGCAGGCGATGGCATTCGGCAACACATAGGCCGGCTGGGTATCATAGGCGATGCGGCGGAACGGCAAGACCGAAGGCTTGATCGTCAGCTCGACAGACAATTTCGGATCACGCAAGGAGGCGCCGACGACGAGACGGGCATCCACGCCCTCCAGCACCCAGCGACCGAGCGCCGGATCCCAGATCGCCAGATCCGAACCCTTGAGGGTGATTTCGATCCGTTTGCTTTCACCGGGCGCCAGAACCGGCTTTGCAAACCCTTTCAGTTCCTGCGGCGAACGCTTCAAACGCTTGCCCGGAGCCTGTAGATAAAGTTGCGCGACTTCGGCACCAGGGCGTTCGCCGGTGTTGGTTACGGTGAAAGCAACAGTGATCTCGTCCTTCAAGCCGATCCGGGCGGACGAAACGCTAAGGTCGGAATAAGAGAAGCTCGTATAGCTCAAGCCATGGCCGAACGGAAAAAGCGGGTCGATTCCGCGCAGATCATAGGCGCGGTAACCGACATGAATTCCTTCGCCATAGATATGACGGCCGTTTTCGCCCGGATAATGCAAAAAGCCGGGAACATCGGCCAGACGCCGTGGAAAGGTAACCGACAGTTTGCCCGAAGGATTGACCTTGCCCGTCAACACGTCGGCGACGGCGCCGCCCATGGCCTGACCGGAATAAAAGGTGACGAGCACCGCCTCGACCGCATCGACCCACGGCATTTCCACCGCATCCGGGCAGGCGATTACCACAGCGACCTTGTCCGACACAGCGGCAAGAGCTGCGATCATGTCATCCTGGCCGGGACCAAGTGCCAGCGTTGTGCGGTCGGACCCTTCGCCATCATAGGCGCCTTCGGTCGAGGCGTAGACCAGAACGAGATCCGCGTTGGCGGCCAGCGCCAACGTCTCGGCATCGGCCTCTTCACGAAACGTCAGCGTATGGTTTGCGCCCAGCGCCTGCTGCAACTGTTCGAGCGGCTGGTCGACCATGGTCGGGATGGTGGTTGCACAGCCGGAGCCCTGAATGACCGGTGTGGCGGCATCGCGACCAACGACGAGAATGGTCTTCATGTCGGCGCTGATCGGCAACAGGCCTTCATTGCGTACGAGCACCATGGAGGACGCAGCCATGGCGCGCGCTTCGGCATGATGTTCCTCGGTGGTATAGACCGGCACCGGCTTTGCCGCCCCTGCATTGCAACGCTCGATCAGTTCCAGCATGCGGGCGCAGGACAGGTTTGCCACCTCAGCTGGAACGGTACCGTCGTCGAGTGCGGTGAGAAGATCGCCCTTGCGGCGCGGGCTTTCCGGCATGTCGAGATCGCCACCGGCCATCAGCGAAACCGGACGATCCTTGATGCCGTGCCAGTCGGACACGACGACCCCGTCAAAACCCCAGTCATCTCGCAGCACATCGTTCAGGAGCCATGGATCCTGTGAGGCCTGCACGCCGTTGAGGCGGTTGTAGGAGGACATGACCGTCCAGGGTTTCGACTGCTTGATGGCGATCTCAAAACCCTTGAGATAGATTTCCCGAAGCGCACGTTCCTCGATGACGCTGTCCATCGTGGTGCGCTCGACCTCGGAATTGTTGCAGGCGAAATGCTTGAGCGAAGTGCCCACCCCCTGCGACTGGATACCTTCGATAACGGCTGCCGCAAGCTTGCCGGTGACCAGCGGGTCTTCGGAATAATATTCATAGGATCGGCCTGCCAGCGGTGTGCGGCGCAGATTGATGCCTGGGCCGAGCAACAGATGCACGCCCATGGCGCGGCATTCCTGACCAAGCAGCACGCCCATACGCTTCATCAGACCTTCGTCCCAGCTGTTGCCCATGGCCGAACCGTTCGGGAAACATGTCGCCGGCTTCATCTCACCCCAAGCAATGGCGACATCACTGGCGCGCTGATTGACAACGGAGAGGAAGGCGTCGAGATCCATACCGCCGCGCTCGTCGCTGTCGATCTGCGGGATCGAATATCGCACACCATAGGTGCCATCGGTCATGACGATCGGCCTGATGCCATAGGCGGGAACAGCCGCAGTCTTCCACATTCCGAAACCGGAAAGCAGATCGACCTTTTCCTGATTGGTCATTGCCTCGACGATCGATGTGATTGCGTGGTCTGCGGACTTGGTTTTCTCGTGCATTCTCGACTCCGTAATGCGGCACTCACCGCACTGGTCAAGCGGCGTTTGGCGTGCACACTGTCAGCCACTGAACAAAAATCAAAATAAGATATTCAGAAGTGATGCTTTGAAAAAAGCGAGCCTAGGCCTGACCCGTCCGGCGCAGGTTGAGGATCGGCGCCTCCATGCCCGGCACATAACTGTCGGAAATGAGGTTGCTGCAATGCTCTTCGAACGCCCGCACCATGCGCGTCGAAACCTGCTGGCCGACACGGATCAGACCGATACGCATCGGCCGGTGCTCTCCCGACAGACGCAGGCTGACAAGCCGTCTTCCGTCCAGCGCCGCCTTGTTCTTAGGCCGGACATTGGCGAGTGTATAGCCGTAACGGCTGGCGACCATTGTGCGGATGACTTCCTGATGCTGAATCTGCGCGACGATGTTCGGGCTGACACCGGCGGCGGCAAAAAGGGCGAGGAAATAATCGCGCGACAACGGCAGGTCGAGCAGGATGAATTCATGCTCCTGCAATTCGGCGAGCGAAATCGCCGAGCGTTCGGCCAGCGGATCGGTTTCGGCAACCTGCACATAGGGCGGAAGCTCCGCAAGCGGCGTAAACTCGAAACCTTCCGGCACCGACAAATCGTAGGAAAGTGCGATGTCCAGTTCGGCGCGCTCCAGTCGCGTCAACAGCGTGCGATGGTCTGCAACTGTAGGCCTGACTGTCACGCCGGGATAGGCCGCCTTGAAACTCTGGCTCACTTCCGGCAACAACATCGGCGCAAAGGTGAGCAGGCAGCCGAGCGACAGGGTTCCGCGGATCTGGTCCGTCGCTTCGGAGGCTGCGGTATAGAGGTTCTGCGCCTGCTCGATCACCGCCTTTGCCTGCAAAAGCAGTTTCTGGCCGGCCGGCGTCAGCGACAGGCCCTGTGCGTGGCGGCGCAGGAAAAGCTGGGTATTCAGCTCAATTTCCAACTGCGAAATCGCGGTGGAGATCGACGGTTGCGAAACCCGGATGCGGTCCGATGCAAGCGTGATCGAACCGGCCTCCGCCGCGGCAATGAAATATTCGAGCTGTCGCAGTGTGAAACGCATGTGAGGCCTTGATGCCAAAAGTCGCGCCTCAAGGCGGACGAATACGCCCCTGTCAAAACGAAGCGGCGGACTGCAGCCTATTATTTGCGCTTTGCCAGAATGTAAACACTCCCTCACCAAACACAAGCTTGTCAGGCCTGCACGCCCTGCTTTCGGCAATCCTAACCAGTGCTGAAGCAAATCGTAATTTTCTCGATGTCACGCCTTCGCTAGACCGGAAGACCTGACCGCCGGACGGCAGGTCGTCGCGAAATAGAGAAGGGCGAATGCATGTCAGTCGAAAAGATCCATACGTTGGTGGTCGGGGCCGGACAGGCGGGCGTTGCCATGAGCGAACACCTGAGCCGCAACGGCATCGACTACCTCGTGCTCGAGCGTGGACGTATTGCCGAGCGCTGGCGCTCGATGCGCTGGGATTCGCTGGTTGCCAACGGCCCGGCCTGGCATGACCGTTTTCCCGGCATGAATTTTCCCGGCCACCCGGATGCATTCGTTCCCAAGGAAGGCGTCGCCGATTATTTCGAGGCTTATGCAGCGATGCACAAGGCGCCGATCCGCTGTGGTGTCGATGTCACCAAGGTCGAACGACTCGAAGGCCGTCCCGGTTTCCGTGTCGAAACATCCAATGGCGTGATTGAAGCCCTCAATGTCGTTGCCGCCACCGGTCCATTTCAGAAACCGTCCATCCCGCCGATCGTGCCCGTGGATGCCGGTGTCACGCAGATGCATTCGAGCGACTACCGCAATCCCGCGCAACTGGCTAATGGTGCAGTGCTGGTCGTCGGTGCCGGTTCGTCCGGCGTGCAGATCGCCGAGGAACTGATGTTGTCCGGCCGTGAGGTCTATCTCTCCGTCGGCCCGCATGACCGCCCGCCACGCTCCTATCGCGGTCGTGATTTCGTCTGGTGGCTCGGCGTTCTCGGCAAATGGGACGCGCAGGCGCAGGCGCCCGGTTCCGAACATGTCACCATAGCCGTCAGCGGCGCTCACGGTGGCAAGACGATCGATTTCCGCTGCTTGGCCGCGCAAGGCATGGTGCTGGCCGGCATGACCGACGTATATAGCAACGGATCTCTTTCTTTTGCCGACGACCTCGTCCGCAATCTCGATCGCGGCGACCAGAATTACCTGTCGCTGCTTGACGAGGCGGATGCCTTTGTTGCCCGCAACGCTCTCGACCTGCCGGAAGAGCCTGATGCACGTAGGCTGGGACCGCAGGTCGACTGTGTCACCAATCCGTTGCGCGAACTCAATCTGCGGGAGGCAGGCGTCACCACCATTGTCTGGGCCACCGGTTTCGTTTCCGATTACAGCTGGCTGAAGGTCAACGCTTTCGATGATGCCGGCCGCCCGAAACACCAGCGCGGCGTCTCCGCTGAAAAGGGCGTCTATTTCCTCGGCCTTCCGTGGCTGTCAGGCCGCGGTTCCAGCTTCATCTGGGGCGTCTGGCATGATGCCAAGCATGTGGCAGACCATATCCTCATCCAGGACACCTACCTCGCCTACGCGCCGCAACCCTGATGGACCGGCAGAAACCTGCCAGCAGTCCCAATAGACGATCCGATGGAGAAAAGAATGGCCCACACACGCATTCGCAAGTTCAATACCAAGGAAACCTATCCCGAGCAAAAGCTCGACAACGACCTCGCCCAGGCTATCGTCGCCCGCGGCACGATGATCTTCCTGCGGGGCCAGTGCCCGCAGGATCTCGATACCGCCAAGAACATAGACAGCCACGATCCGGTCGAGCAGACACACAAGGTCATGCAGAACATCCGCCAACTCGTGGACGAGTCCGGCGGCAAGATGGAACACGTCACCAAGCTGGTCGTCTATCTCACCGACGTGCGACACCGCGAAGCCGTCTACCGGACCATGGGTGAATACATCAAGGGCGTCCATCCGGTCTGCACCGGCCTCGTCGTCGTGGCACTCGCGCGGCCGGAATGGCTGGTGGAAATCGACGCAACGGCCGTCATTCCGGACTGATACTTTCACACCGCTGTCGGCCGGTATTCGCCAGCCGTCGCAGACGCCCGACGCAAAACAATATCTCACCATCCGGATACAGGAGTTCACATGACCTTCTCCATCGTCGCTCGTTGTGAGCAGACCGGCCAGTTCGGTGTTGCGATTTCGTCTTCGTCTCCCGCGGTCGCCGCCCGCTGCGCCTGGGCGCGGGCCGGCATCGGCGCGGTTGCTACCCAGAACGTCACCAATCCGGCGCTTGGCCCGAAAATGCTGGAGGAGCTTGCAAACGGCGCAAGCGCGGCCGACGCCGTCTCGGCCGCACGTCAGGGCGACAACTTTCCGGATTATCGCCAGTTGCTGGCGGTAAATGCCCAAGGCGAAACAGCCATTCATTCCGGTCCCAAGGCGCTTGGAACCTGGACTGAGGCGACCGGCCGCCAATGTGTTGCCGCTGGCAATCTGCTGGCAAATGAAGGAGTGCCGCGAGCGATGGTCGAAACGTTCGAGGCAACATCAGGTGCTCTGGGGGACAAACTGATCGCGGCGCTGAAGGCAGCAGTCGATGCGGGTGGCGAGGCCGGCCCAGTTCATTCGGCAGGCCTGCTGATCGTGGACAAGGAATCCTGGCCTTTTGCCGAACTGCGGATCGACTGGCTGGACGAGGGCTGCCCCATCGCCGCAGTTGCGAAAGCATGGGAGGTCTACAAACCCCAAGCGGCGGATTATGTTATGCGAGCGCTCAATCCGCTGGCCGCTCCTTCCTATGGTGTACCCGGCGACGAATGATAAAGGAGCTTTCAACCCATAGGTCGAAGGACGATTTGCGGTTCCCACGCGGCATATGAGAAGCGGACTGGGAAGGGCATGCCCTCCGGACTCACAATGTCCGTGACACTGCTATGATCGGTGGCGTCTCAAGTTGATCCGCGATCACCGTCCAACGATCGGCAAACCGACCATAGGCTGTCTTGATATCGCATCCGAGCGGAAGTTCTGGGCATTCGTTCTCACCGTTGGTTCCCCAATTGACCCACCCGGATTGACGGCGCTGTACGATCTGGAAGGCCCCAGACGCGGCCGAGGTCCACCAGACCATCGTCCGCCCCGACTGCTCATGATATTCGACCGTCTTCGTCGCCGGACCGGGAAAGATCGTCTCGTGCGGCACAGCCGAGACATCGACCGCTTCTTCCGTCAGTATCCAGGGCCGATCATTGAGATCCGCCTTCACATGTGAGGCCGCCCTCACGCGCGCCAGGCGCTCACGGATTTCATGCTCCGGCAGTACGTTTTCCCAGGCGCAGAACAGCCGCCAATAGAGATCCCAATGCGCCGACTCGATATCGGAAAGCTGAGAACGGAACTCCTCGAGCTTTCCGCCCGTGCTCGTGGAATTGGCGATGGTCTCGGCGACCATCGCCACCAGCTCGCCGGCATAGGGGTCGCCGGCCCGATACCGGGTGCCGCCATAGGCCGCGAACCGGTCGAACACGAGCTCGCCGGGACCGCCTTCGAATTCGTCGCCAACCGTTATCCTGTTGGTGACGGAGCGGCCGTTGATGACGGTCGAGAAATCGTCGACCAGATAGCGCCGCTGAAAAAACGGGCTTCCATAGATAAAATGCCAATCGATCGAGAATGCCTTGCCTTTCAGTTCGTCCAGCAGGCCGTTGGGGATCGTTCCATGCATCCGATAGTGATGGAGGATGGGCCCCTGCTCGATGGTCTCGATCCGCACGGTGGTATGCTCGGGTGGATTGATCAGCCCGTTTTCCGGCGTGAAGAAGGGCCCATAGAAGCCCCCGATCGCGTTATTTCCAGACGGCAGCAGCTCGAACCCGTCCGCCTTCGATCGAAAATGACGAATTCCCCATTTCGACGAACCAAGACCCTTCGCCGTTCCCGAGCATAGCTCCAGATCGAATGCGCCGGTATCGAGCCTGACGAAGCAATCCTCCTCATGGCCCTCAAGAGCGGCGATCCCTTTGAGGTCATTCGCCTCCACCGCCGAGACCGGTTTGTTCAGGGTCAGCCGGGTCGAGCCACTAAAGCTTACGCTCGCCACGAAACTCGTCCGGCCACCGCCGGATGCCGCCGTCAGCCTCTGGCATACAACCCGCTCCCCGTTCTCGTCCGTCGCCCACCAAAGGATTTCCTGCAGATCGGCATCGACCTGGAAGACGACCGGTTCGTGGGTTCTGGGCGCAGCCAGCGGGTCTTTGATATCAATGATGAAAGGCATGAATCGAACTCCTTGGGCAGCATCGGCCGCTGCCGGATCTGCCTCTTTCGTGGGGACGCTTGGGCCCGGTCCCTACCGTTTGAAAATGTGCGAGAAGATGAACTGGCGCCGCTTCAGGCTATCGATTGCGACCGCGAGGATGATGACAATCCCCTTGATCAGAAGCTGCGTGAAGAAGGGCACGTTCATCAAAATGAGACCCGTGCTCAAGACCCCAAGGATGACGGAACCGATCAGCGTGCCGACGATACGGCCCCGGCCGCCGGCCAGACTGGTGCCGCCTAACACGACGGCCGCGATCGCGTCGAGCTCGTAACCGGTGCCGGCCGTCGGCTGCGCCGAGATCACGCGCGCGGCGAAGATCACGCCCGCGAGGCCGGCGCAGGCGCCCGCGATAACATAGACAGACGTGATGACGCGCTTGACCCTGACGCCGGCGAGTTGCGCTGCTTCCGCATTGCCGCCGACGGCATAGACATGGCGGCCGTAACGGGTCCGCTCCAGGACGAACCAGATCACGGTATACACGATCAGCATGACGATGACCGGAACCGGGACGCCAGCAAGATAGCCGTTGCCAAGCGCCTTGAAGTTAAGATCGCTGGCAACGATCGGTTGGCCTGCCGTCATAGTATAGGCAAGTCCTCTCAGGAACGTCATGGTTCCAAGTGTCACGATGAAAGGAGCAAGGGCCAGATAGGCCGTCAGGGCGCCGTTGACGAGGCCGCACAGGGCGCCCGCCGCCATCCCGGCCATGATCGCAGCCGGCGCAGGAACGCCCGCCATTGCCGCCAGAACGGAAACCACGCCCGAGACGGCGACGATGGACCCGACGGAAAGATCGATACCCGCCGTCAGGATGACCAGGGTGAGCCCCGCGGCGAGGATCGCGTTGACGGAAATGGCGCGCGCGATGTTCAGAAAATTATCCACGCGCGCAAAGTTCGGCGCGATGATCGCCATCAGGGCGACGAGCGCCAGGAGAACGACGAGGATACCGACCCGGTCCCACCATTTCGCGAAGTCGAACGGTTCCTTCTCGAGCGTATCCGGCCGCAAAGCGGTCTCAGAGGTTTTTTTGGGGTTCATTGCCTCGCTCCCTCATTTTCTGGTCTTGATGACGCGCCGGTGGCATGCAGCATCACTTCCTCTTCCGACGCCTCAGCCGAGGGGAGTTCATGAACGATGCGCCCCTCCCGCATCACAATGATGCGGTCGCTGATCCCGATGGCTTCCGGCAGGTCGGAAGAAATGACGAGGATCGCCTTGCCGGCCCGGGCCAGCTCATCGATCAATTCGTAGATTTCGCGTTTCGCACCGATATCGACGCCGCGCGTGGGTTCGTCGAGAATGAGGACTTCGGAATCACGCAGGAGCCAGCGCGCCAGCGCCGCCTTCTGTTGATTGCCACCCGAGAGCGCCTTCACCGGCAGTTCGAGCGCATTGAGACGCAGTCTCAGCCGCTTCATCTGTTCGAGTGCCGCCCTTCTCGCTTCGCCGCGGCGGACAACACCTGCAGTCGTAAAGTGATCGAGCGAGCTGATGGCGATGTTGCTTTCGACAGAGTGGTCGAGGAAGAGCCCCTGCTCCTTGCGGTTTTCCGGCACCATGCCGATCCCGTCGGCGATGGCCTCGAAGGGATCGGAGGGGCGGCTCTCCCGCCCGGCGACACGGACAGTCCCGGCGCTTCGCCGGTCGGCCCCGAAAATGAGGCGGCCGACCTCGGTGCGTCCCGATCCGATCAGGCCTGCCATCGAAACGACCTCACCAGCTCGCACGCTGAAGTCAACTGGTCCGATCGCTCCGCCGGCCAGGCCCGCGACGTCAAGAACGATCTCGCCCGGCGTGCGAGTGGAGTGATCATAGAGATCGGCGACGGCCCGCCCCACCATCATGCGCACCACGTCCTGCGGCGTGATCGTCTCCATTTCGCCGGTTCCGACGAAGGTGCCGTCACGAAAGACGGTGACGCGGTCGGCAAGCTGCCAGACCTCCTCCATGCGATGCGATATGTAGATGAGACCGACGCCGACCGACCGCATCTGCCGGATGATTTCGTAGAGCTGCTGCGCCTCGCCGCGAGACAGCGCGGCGGTCGGCTCATCGAGCACGAGAACGCGCGCGTGCTCACTGACGGCGCGGGCGATTTCGACCATCTGCTGCATGCCAACGCTTAAGGAGCCGAGAAGGCGCCGGGGATCGATATTGGCGCCGATCCGGGCCAGTTTACCGCGGGCGTCCGCAAGGGCGCGACGCCTGTCGAGCATGCCGAACCGCGTCCGCGGCTCGTTGCCGAGCGACAGGTTTTCCGCAACCGTCATAGCCGGAACGGTGTTCAATTCCTGGTGGATGATCGCGATGCCGAGGGACCTTGCGTCCCGGGGCGACCGGATCTCCACCTCCTGACCGTCCAGCACGATCCTCCCGCCGTCGCGCTGGATATTGCCTGCGAGGATCTTCATCAGCGTCGACTTGCCCGCGCCGTTCTCGCCCATCAGCGCGTGCACCTCTCCGGCGCGAAGTTCGAACTGAACATTGTTGAGGGCCTGCGTCGCGCCGAAGCGCTTGCTGACAGCTTCGAGCTTCAGCAAAGGCTGCTTGGAATTTGTCGTCATCTTTGACGCCTCTTGACATGCGAGAGGGATGACCGTCCCTCCCACACCTTTGATGCTGTCGATGTTTCTGATTTACCAGCCGGGATACTGGTTCACGTTGTCCCGGGTGACGAGCACGCTCGGGATGAGGATGGTCTTTTCCGCCGGCGGCTTTCCATTCAGCATGTCCTGGGCGATGTTGACGGCCTGCTCGACCATCGCGCCGGGGTTCTGAGTGGCCGTGCCGATGAACGGCGAACCTTCACGCTTCAGCTCAGTCACGGCCTCAGGGCTACCGTCGACACCCGTCACGACAATCTCGCCCGTCTTGCCGGCCTGTTCGACCGCGAGCACGGCGCCGAGCGCCGACGGATCGTTCATCCCGAAAATCCCCTTGACGTCGGGGTTGGCGGTCAGCATGTCGGTCGTCACCATGAGGCCGGACGCCCGGTCGTTTTTGGAAGCCTGCTGGCCGACGATCTTGATGCCGGGATATTTCTTGGCGACGTTCTTGCAGCCGTTGATCCTGTCGATAATGGTCTGGATCGGCGTGCCGTCGACCAGGAGCACATTGCCCTCGCCTCCGAGCTTGGTGAAAAGATAGTCGCAAGACTTTTCTCCAGCCTGAACGGCATCTGTCATCACCACGGCATCGGCGCCTTTTGCTGGCGTATCAACCGCAATCACGACAATGCCGGCTTCCTTCGCGCGGGCGATGGCAGGCTCAATACCCGCCTCGTCGACGGCCGAAATGACGATCAGATTGACGCCCTGCTGAATGAAGGCGTCGATCTGCGTATTCTGATTGGCAAGATCGAGCTGGGCATCCTGGGTGTTGACCTTTGCACCGATCGCCTCGGCCGCGCGCTTTGCGCCGCGATCCATCGCCGAAAAGAACGGGTTGGACATGTCCTGGACCATCAGGCCGATGCTTTCGATCTTGTTCGAAGACTGGGCGCTGGCGGGAATGCCCAGCCCCAGAGCCAGACATGCCCCGATCGCGACGGACCCAAGGTAACGCGAATAGTTGAGAGATATCATTGCATTCTCCTCCTTATGCCAGGTGCCGCCGTGAGGTGACGCCACCGCTCCTCTTGTTTGATCCGCGACCTTCACCGCGGTTATCCGATGACCCCTCCGCGCCACCTCCCTAGCGAGAAGCCTCCCTGGCGACGAATTGATGCTGGCTGCCGCCACAGCCGCAGGAGCGGCGCACGACGAGTGCCGCCGGAACCTGCTGGCGATATTCCGGCAGATACTGCGGATTAGCCGGCTGGCCGTGCGAGTCCGCCTCGGCTTGGCTGGTGATGATTGCCGCGAGCGTGCGCGCTGCGACGCGGCCGATCTCTTCGCTGCGCTCGTTCAGCACAGTGACCGGCGGATCGATGAGCGGCGCCCAGGCGAACTCGTCGAAACCGATCAGAGCCATGTCGTCGGGAATGCGGATCGCTCTTTCCCGGATGAGGGTCATGGCGCCGAGAAGCAAGGGCGTGTTACCGGTGATCAGCACGTCCGGCAGACGCCCCTGCGCCGCCAGGTAGTTCGCGAAAGCTGCCGTGGCAGACGCCGGGTCGTTCTCGCTTTCGATGACGTCGACATGGGCGCCATGGATGCGCGCCGCATCGCGGATCCCGCGTTCGCGATCGAAGCGGCTCGTCCATTTCGACGGATAGACGAGGAAGAGCCATCGCTTGTAACCGTGGCCCGCAAGATGTTCTCCCACCATGAGACTGGCGTTGTAGTTGTCGGTGGTGACGCTCGGCAGCGACTGCTTGTCTTCCGGCGGCGAGGAGTCGACGAAGACCAGCGGCACGCCCCAACGTTCAAGCAACTGGGTATTGTCGGAACTCAGCCGCAGCGTCGAGATCACTCCCGCCGTACGGGACTCGATCAACCTGCGGATCATTCGATCCTCAAGCGCCGGATCGTAGGCACCGTTGACCGCGACATCGCCCACGACCACGGTCCAGTCCGACGGCTGCAGCATCTGCTGGATGCCCGCCATCAAATCCAGGTAATAGGAGTTGGAGGTACTGGCCGTGACAATCGCGATGGAATCCCGGCTTGCCTTGCGCAATTCCTGAGCGGCCCGGTTTGGAATATAGCCAAGTTCCCTTGCGGCCTTCAGAACCTGCTCGCGGCTGAACTCGGAAACGCCCTCGCCCCCATTCAGGGCTTTTGACACCGTGAATGTCGACAGGCCGGTGGCGCGGCTCACATCACGCAAGGTCGATTTTCGCAAGAGACCTCCTCCTAAACGTTTAGTTCAAAGCTGAACACGCCAAACCTAAACGTTTATGATCTTACATAAACGTTTAGGTTAGTCAACGCACGCTGCGCTGTTCACGCTATCTTTGGCCCCTACAATCGAGCAGGATCTTGCCCACGTGGGTGCCGTTTTCAAAATAGGCATGGGCTTCGTTGGCGGCTGACAACGGAAAGACTCCATCCGTCGTGCTTATAATTTTGCCCGCTTCGATCAATGGCCAGACGACCTTCTGCGTCGCCTGCAAAATCAGCTGTTTTTCGGCAACCGGGCGATCCCTCAGCAAGGTGCCGGCAACGCTTGCCTTTTTCCTGGTCAACAGTGTGAAATCCAGCTCGCCGCGCCGGCCACCCTGCATGCCGATCGTAACGATCCGGCCGTGGCAGCGCAGTGCCCTGAGGTTTCCATCAAGATAAGACCCGCCCACAGTATCGAGAATGATGTCGGCGCCGCCTTCCTCCTGCATGCGATCGCCAAAATCGTCTCGCTTGTAATTGATGAGTATTTCTGCTCCGAAACTTTCGGCGATCTCGAGTTTGCTCTCGGTAGAGGCTGTCACCGCCACTTTCCCGCCGAGTTGCCGGACGAGCTGGATTGCAAAAAGGCCAATCCCGCCCGTCGCGCCGTGAATAAGGACTGTTTTTCCGGCATCAAAACCACCGATCAGAACGATATTGGATACGACCGTCGCTGCTACCTCGATCAGCCCTGCGGAGCTGAGCAAATCCAACCCTTCAGGGACCGGGAGCACGGTACCAATGTTGGCGCAAACCTTCGTTGCGTAGCCTCCTGAGGTCAGCAGGGCGACCACTTCCTTGCCAATCCAACGCTCGTCGACACCCGGTCCCATGCCTGTCACTCGGCCCGAGACCTCCAGCCCCAGAATATCGGACGCACCGGGGGGCAACGCATAGTTGCCCTTGCGCTGCAAGATGTCAGCGCGGTTTAAGCCTGCCCCCACGACATCGAGCAAAACTTCTCCCGGCCCTGGGCTCGGATCCGGTCGCTCGGTCAGAACAAGCTGCCCCATACCGTTCGCGTGAACTGCTTTCATGATGGGTACTCCATAATACTCCGCGTTCGGTGTGAGGAAGGCAACGCTAACGGGAGGCGATCATTTCGGTTGCCGGAAAGACGCCGTGGGAGCGGAACTCAGTGGGGTCATATTTCGACCACTGGGTTGCCCAGTCGATCGTGTCTGCGGACATGTAGTTTACCGGAGCATTGTTATCGTAGATGTGCCGCATATCTGCATAAAGCTCGACAACGGCACCTGTTGGCTCGACGTAATAGGCCGCAATGTTTCGCCCGCTTTCGCCGTGACGCAACGGTCCCATCAGAAGCCGGGATCGCGATTCCCATAAGCGGTCGGCAAGTTCGCCCAATTGCACCAGGCTTTGAACCTGCCATGCGTGATGATGCATCCACCCCCTGCCTGAAATGAGAGCGACTCCGTGGTGCTCCGTGTTGCAGCGAAGGAAATATGCGAAACCGTCACCGATCACGTCGCACAGCTTGAAATCAAGAATATTGATTAGAAAGTCTTTATAAGCGCTCGCGTCCTTCGGATGGAGGTTGATATGCCCGTATCGTTCGGGCCTGTGGGGGGATGGGACATAGGATGCGCTCTCCATGTCCACAAAGATCTCGTAAATAAATCCCTCCGGGCCTATGAAGCTGAACCCGTCTGCGACGCCGGGAAGCAGTGGCGTATTCGCCACGATCTTTAAACCGGCATCTTTGACCCGCCGCCGGACCGTGTCCAAGCCCGCTATGCCGTTGGCGGCGAGGCCGAAATGCCCGACCGCATTCTCTGGCGCATCGAGATAGACGAGTTCGTGATGCAGGCGCGCAGCAGAGGACAGGAAAACAGCATTTCCGCTTCGTCCAGTTTCGGTCAGACCCAATATTTTCTGCGCGTGATCAACCGCGTTTGCGAGGTCAGACGAATGCATCGCCACATATCCCATTCTCGCTACAGCACCCCAAGTCATTGTTTTCTCCTCCCATAAAAGATGCGGCCAGGAGGGATCCTATCGCTCCGACCGTAATCCCATTCTCACATTATGCATTCCTATGCAAATAATATATTTTTAATTGCACAATGCGTATGGACGTTGTAGATAAGATCCGGTCCTTTGAGGAGAGGAATGGGTGGAGGTGTAATGGCTCATTATAAGGTTATCGTCGTCGGCGGCGGCCCGGTCGGCCTAACAGCAGCCTGCCTTTTGGCGGACTTGGGGGTGAAGACCGCAATCGTGGAGCAGGCTAAAGGGCCTGTGGACCTTCCGCGCGCCATTAGTCTCGTCGACGAAACATTTCGCACGATGTCCAGGATCGGGATCGGCGAACGACTGCTTTCCGAAACCAATCTCGATACCGGATCGCGCTATTTCGGCCTGAACAATCGTCTTCTACTTGCTGCAAAGCCGGGCCCTTCCCGCACGGGCTTTCCCGGAAAGTCGCAGTTTGATCAGGCCGTCATGGAAGAGGAGCTTTATAAAGCTGCTCGCCTGCGATCCGGCGTCGATCTTATGAATGAGGTGAAAGCGATCGCAATCAAGCAGGACGTTTCCCTGGTCACACTCGAAGTCGAGGGACCGCAAGGCCCGCGGGTCCTTACGGCGGATTGGGTTATTGGCGCTGACGGCGGACGCAGTTTCGTGCGGGACACATCAGGCATTCAGTTAATAGGAACAACACAAGGCGAGCGCTGGATCGTGGTCGATCTCTTGAACGAGCGACGGCGCTATGAAAAGGCTGCAGAGTTCCATTGTGACGGCCAGCGGCCACATGTGATTGTTCCCGGAGTTGGCGGGCGCCTCAGGATCGAGTTCATGCTGTTCGACCACGAGGACGCAGTGGCGATGACAGCGCCCGGCATGATCCGTAAACTGGTGCAGCCGTTTCGTCCCGACCTGCGGGACAAGGATATCAGGCGCGCAAGTGTCTATGTCGCACATCGGCGCGTGGCCGAGCGGTTCCGGGATAGGCGAGTCATTCTTATCGGGGATGCCGCGCATTTGATGCCGCCCTTCGCCGGACAGGGTCTCAATGCTGGCATTCGGGACGCCGCGAATATCGCCTGGAAGCTTGCTGACGTTGTCAAAGGCCGGGGCACCGAGGCACTTCTCGATTCTTATGAGAAGGAGCGGCGTCCTAACGTTGTCGACATGGTGAAACTTTCCGGCCGGATTGGTCGTGTCGTGATGATGCGAGGATTGCCAGCGCGATTGCGCGATCTTTTCATCGGCGTCGTGACCACCGTCCCCTCGATCCGTTCCTGGCTTGCCTACATGCGCTTTATCAAGCCGGCCCATTGTCTTGATGGTGTCGCCTCTTCACCTTCTTCGGGTATCGCGGAGAATTTGCGCCTACTGGTGGGGCGTCCATTGCCGCAACCGCATGTCAGCGCAAATGGCAGACGTCAACGGCTTGACGAATTGCTTGGACTTGGATGGACACTGCTATGCATAGGTGGCCAAGAAGAGCGTCCCTTCTCTCGACTTGACCCGTTCTGGAGAAGAATTGATGCGGCCCAGCTTGCCATCGGCACCGCCAATCAGGCTGGTGCCGAGGGCGAAGTTCAGGATCTCGACGGCTGGCTCGCCGAACCACCGGCCACCCAACCGACCTTCCTGCTTGTCCGCCCTGACCGATATATTGCTGCCGCCTTCACAGCCTCGAGCGAAGCACGCACGATTTCGGATATTCGGGAATACTTCAAGACAGGCGAGTCACAGGATCCCGGTATTCCAAGGCGAGACAACCTTTTCTCGTCGCAAGCGCGTGAGGAGTTTTCCAATGCCTAAGACCCAACACCGAGCCTTCAAATTCGACTCGATGGCTGTTGAGGAGGTCCGAAGCGGCTTCACCCGAACCGCACTGCGGTCTGAAGAGGCTTTGACAACGATCAATTGGCTCGAGCCCGGTTATAAATCAGCCGGTCAGCATGAACACGCGTTTGACCAGATCAGCTTCGTACTGAGCGGAACGCTGCGGTTCTTTCTGGGCCCGGAGGTGCTGGAAATCGACGCACCGGCCGCCGTTTATATTCCAGGCGGCCTGCCGCACGGCGCCGAACCTGTGGGTGACCAAACGGTCCTGAATATCGACGTCTTTGGTCCCGTTCGCGAAGACTACCTGCGGTTCTGCGTCAACAGCGCCGACTTTCGGTGATGAAAAAAGGATTTCAGCCATCTTGGGAGGGGTCGGCTCGCTTAGCCTTGGAGGGTGTCGTCAACACAGCCGCACCCCGGTGAATGACGATGAGGACGTTTGCGTGGAGGAGAGCACATGGATATGAGAGAAGCAATAAGGACGCAGCCGATGCGCCCATTCCAAATCTGGATTGTCGGGATCTGCATCGCGCTCGCGATGATCGACGGTTACGAAGTTGTGGCAATGCCGTTCACAATTCCGCATCTGGCCAGAGCGTGGATTTTGACCTCTGTTGAAACAGGTTATCTTCTGAGTTCTGGCATTTTCGGGATGGCCATAGGAGCGATTATTATCTCCCCTCTGGTCGACAAGATGGGGCGGCGACGCCATATTTTGATTTGCCTGGCCATGATCACTCTGGGAATGGCGCTCTCGGCTGCGGCGCAAAGTGTCTATCAGCTGGTCGCGGTGCGGACTTTCGCCGGTCTGTTCATAGGCGCCATGATCTCAAGTCTGAATATTATGGTTTCAGAATACAGTTCCGAGAAACGGCGCGGTGCAGTCATGGGCGTTTATGGCGTTGGACTGCCGTTGGGGTCCGCCCTCGCCGGCCTGATTATCGTTGAACTGGTAGCCGCATATGGCTGGCGCGCTCCGTTCGCCTTTGGAGCCCTTTTGACGGCTGTCATGTTCGTCGTTGTCTTTATGGGGCTCCCGGAGTCAATCGAGTACGTTGTCGAAAAGCGTCCTCGAAATGCCCTCTTGATCTATAATGGAATCGCCGTACGCCTTGGCTTCCAGCCCGCCACGTCGTTACCATCGCCCCAGTCCGGGCGAAGGGGGCAAATGGCCTGGAGCGAAATCCTCACGGGGATCACCCGTCTCAGAACAATCTTTCTGTGGGTCAGCTATGCCGGCGTCATTGCATCTTTTTACTTCGCCAATACCTGGACTGCCAAGCTCATCTCCGACGCGAGTGGGAGCCCGGACCTCGGAATTCGCGCGGGAATGCTGATCCAGTTTGGCGGTGTTGCCGGCGCACTGGTCTTTGCGGCACTCGCCGTCAAAGTGCGTCCTCGGCTAGTGACTCTGTTGATCCTGATTATGGGAGCTATAGCATTTGCAACGTACGGCAGACAGGTTGGCAATGTGGAGACGGCGCTCATATTGGCTCCTTTCCTCGGCGTCTTCGCCAATGGCGCAGTGTCTGCCTTTTATGCGATCAGCCCGTCGATCTATCCCACAGTTAACCGTGGAACGGGTGTCGGGCTCATGATCGGCTTCGGCCGGTTCACAGCAATTCTCGTACCTATTGGGACCGGGTACATGCTCACCGCAGGATGGACGCCTGCCGTACTCTACCAATTCTTCGGCGTGGTTTTTGCTGTTTCAGCGATTTTTGGCTTGCTTCTTGATCGCACTTATCGCGGACGTAGCGAAAACCCCGAAACACCGGAGGCGATGTTAGAGGACACCACACTGTCAGCCCGCGCAACCTGACGCGCCTTGCCCCGGCGTCACGCGCCGGGGACGACCACCAACACTCAAAGTTTTCGGGAGAACACAATCATGAAACTCGCTTCCTTTCAGATCGCAGGGCGACCCAGCTATGGCTATATCAAAGGTGGCGGTATCGTTGACCTCAGCTTGAGATTCGATGCGTTGAGAACGCTTCGAGACTTTCTTGCGCATGACGGTTTGTCGCGGATCAATGATCTTCGTGGTGCTGCAGCCGACTTTGTGATCGCGGATGTGATCTTTGAGCCTGTCATTCCGGACCCTGGTAAGATCATTTGCGTGGGCCTGAACTATCACGATCATGTTATTGAGACCGGACGCACCGTAACGGATAAGCCGCTGCTTTTTGCCCGTTATGCCGGGAGCCAGGTGGGACACGGTCAACCTGTGATAAAGCCGCTTGAATCCGATGAGCTCGACTACGAGGGAGAGGTTGCTGTCATAATCGGAAAGGGCGGCAGGCGCATCAGCGAGGACGAGGCCCTGTCACACGTGGCTGGTTATGCGTGCTATAACGATGTCTCAGTTCGTGATTGGCAACGCCATACCAGCCAGTTCATGCCGGGCAAAACCTTCGCTGGAACGGGCGCGTTCGGCCCGTGGATGGTGACCACGGATGAGATTCCTGACCCGACAAAGCTGACGCTCACGACGCGACTGAATGGCCAGATCGTGCAGCAGACGACGACCGATCTGCTAATTAACTCGATTCCGTCCCTGATTTCCTATTGTTCCACTATTCTCCCTCTCGCGCCGGGCGATGTCATCGTATCCGGCACGCCGGGCGGTGTCGGTGCAAAACGTTCTCCACCACTCTGGATGCGGCCAGGCGATCTGGTTGAGGTGGAGGTGACGGGTATTGGCGTACTGCGAAACCCGGTCATCGATGAGCAAAACGAGGCCGAGCCTGAATGGCGAGAGGTTCCGGTCGGCGCTGCGGGTGTGCCCAATCATGCTGGCTCAGAGCAGCGTCGTTCCGTGTGACATCGATTCTGTGATGAGGATAGCAGTCGCGGTCGACGCCTCGGCATTTAAGAAAATACACAATCCGATAAAGTGTTCGGGTATCCATATGCGAGATCTATAAATTGCTGAAAGTTAGAGAAAAGCCGGGCTCAAATGGCAGGTCCAGGACGCTGGAAAATCTTCGGCGAGGCATCTTGCATGGCCAATGGCCACCTGGCCAAAGGCTTCAACCCGCCGATCTGGCGCAGGCTTACGATACAAGCACGACGGTTATACGCGAAGCTCTCTCGTTCCTCGTCGGGGACGGGCTCGTCGTAGCCCGCGCCAATCACGGCTTCTTCGTCCCCCAACTGGACTTGCAGGAATTGCGTGATATCACGGAATTGCGGTGTCGAACCGAGGATCTGGGCGCACAACTCGCCACCGCGCGCGGTGACGTCGAATGGGAGGTGCAAATCTCGGCAGCTCATCACAGGCTTGCCAAATTGCCGCGCCGACTGGATGGCTCTCCGAACAGAATCAATCCGGAATGGATGCAGGCACATCATGCGTTTCATCTCGCCATCATTGCTGGAAGCGGCTCTCCGCAAATCACTCAATTGGCTTCCAATCTTGCTCATGCGACAGAATTATACCGTCGGTGGGCCGCGCCCTCGAGTGGCGCGATCCACCGCAATGTCGAGGAGGAACACAAAGCGCTCCTTGACGCCGCGCTTTCACATGATGGAGTTCGCCTCGGTTCATTGCTCAGAGCGCACTACGAGGCAACCGTTGACGTGGTTCTCAAGGCCGGCCTTCAAGACAACCTGAATGCTCCCCCGACGGCCTGATTTCTTCTTCCTAGATTGACGGAACGATCCTAGACCTCCCGCCAACCAGCATTTGTCAGGTGTTGTCGATTCCCATGGCCGATATCATACGTCGCGAGTATCGTCTGCCGTTGATCCTGGTCGCCGGCGGGTTTGGTGGGCCGCGAAGAAGGTTCGAACCGTCGGAGCTTCGAACCGCAGTCCGAGCCCCGACGATAATGGGTCCCAATCAGGGAGACAGTTCCTCCAGGGCCTTGCCTTTGGTCTCCACAGCAAACAACATTGTCACCACAGCACCGATGATCAGGATCACAGCGAAGGTCGCGAACACGTACTGAATGCCCATTGATGACATCACGAAGCCCACAAGCATGGGACCGGCTGAGGAACCGAGACGCAGCCAGGCGCTGCCTGCACCCGTGCCGATTGCGCGCATGCGGGTCGGGTAGATTTCCGCCGAATACAGATACAGTGAGAAGGTCACAGTCTGCACGATGGCGTATGCGAGGCCTGCAAGGATCAGTACCTGCATGGGCGATGTCGCGCCCAGCCACGCCAGAATGGCAAGGGGCACGGGAGCCAGAAGCAGCGCCCCTGCATACCAGCGTTTGCGACCGACCTTGTCGATCAGCAGTGCGCAAATGACGGCAGCAACCACGCCTGCCGCGGATGTCATGAAGCCATACAGAATGCTTGTCTCGAGCGGCAGATTGAAGGTCTGGCGATAGAGCGTCGGCAGCCATGTAATCGTCCCGTTCGCCACCATATAGGCGCAGAACCACATCGCCCAGATCGACAGGGTGCGCTTGAGATAGATTCCCTGGAACAGTTCCTTCCAGTCGGATGTACGCTTGACAGGCGTTGCGATGATCCGTGGCTCGGGAAGCTCCTTCCCGGAGGCTCGAGCGCTTTCTTCCATACGTGTTACTATAGCGTCGGCCTCATCATACCGGCCGGTTGCCGCCAGCCAGCGCGGGGATTCTTTCAGAAACCACCGCAGCGGAATCATCAGGATCGCGGGCACCAGACCCACGACGAACATTGCTTTCCAGCCGTAGACTGGAACCATGAAGTAGCCGATCAGACCGGCGCCAACGAGGCCGAGCAGGAACATGACTTCATAGAGCAGGAAAAAGCGACCGCGACCTTTCGAGCCGATCAACTCGTTAATGTATGCACTGGCGACAGGTACTTCCCCGCCGGTGCCTATCCCCTGTACGAAGCGGAACGCCATCATCGTGCCGGCGCCCGCGGCGAAAAGGCAGGCAACATCCATGCTGACAAACAACAGAATGGTGAACAGCAGGACTTTCAGCCGACCGATCTTTTCCGCGAGCCAGCCGAACAGGATGGCGCCAATGAGTTGCCCAAGGTATCCCATCGACAGGATCATGCCCGTCTGGGATGGGCTGAGCCCCCATTCCCGGACGAGAACCGGCATCGCATAGGCAATGGCGATCACCGTGTAACCATCGAAGAAGGTTGCGGCCCCCACAATGTTGCGGGCCCAGAATACTTCTCTTGTGATAGGAAGGCGCTCCAGACGGGCGCTGATGTCGGCCTGCGGATCGGCAACAGCCGTCGCGTCAGCCCGTAGTGGCTGCATGATATTCATGATTTCCTCCTCGACCCGCCGCCTATCTCTCTCCCGGCTACGGATGTGCTTCGTCGTCGTTGCTACGGTGTTTCTGTTTTCCTGTCAGAGATAAAATTGTATCGGTATCACCCGGCTTTTGCGCTCGACGCCCGGTCATGAGGCTTGCCGCCCAACGCGATCGCGCGGGGCGGCAAAAGGTTACTCGGCGGCCAGCAACTGCTCGACCCGGCCAATGCCCGCGGCATCGAAGGCTGCGAAGATTTCCTGTTCCGCCTTTTCGCCGAGGTTTTTCAACGGTTCGCGGATGGTCGCATGATCAAGGACCCCGCGGTGGACCAGGCCGAGTTTCAGCGCGACAGTGCCTTCCATATGCGAGCCGCGGTGATAGACGGCACGGGTCACCGGCAGCAATTGTTCGAAGATTTTGCGCGCTTGCGGATAGTCTTGTGCCTTGCCCGCCTTGATCAGGTCGATCAGGAGCTCAGGCGCGATGTTACCATAGCCGACGAGCAGACCGTCAACATCGAACATCGTTGGCAGAAGCCATTCGTCGTGGCAGCTGAGGACCTGCAGGTTCGGGTTGGCCTTTTTCAGCTCGGGGATTTCGACATACCAGCGCTTCATATTGCGCACGCCATTTTTCGTCGCAACGACACCGGGCTGGGTAGCGATTGCCAGCTGCGTGTCGAGATCATAGGACGCCTTGGTCACATCCGGATACTGGAACAGGATTTCCTGCAGGCCCGATTCTTCCCAGATCGCCTTGTAGCGGTCCTGCGGTGCGCCCTTCTGGAAACCGAAGCGAAGCCAGCCGTGGTTAGGATAAACGAGTGCGCCGGTGGCACCGGCAGCTTTGCACTTCTTGGCCTCTGCCGCAGCCACCCGCGTGCCTTCCCCGGTAATTCCGGCGATGATGGGCAGTGAGCCACCAACAGCATCAACGTAAACGCGGATAAGCTCCAGGCGCTCGTCTTCCGTCAGGAACGTGCCTTCGCCGGCATGGCCGAGAATGACCAGGCTCTTTACGCCATCCATCGAGGCAAGCCACTTGGCGATTTTTGCATTAGCTGCGTAATCGACCTCACCATCGCGCGTGAAAGCGGTGACGGGTGCCGGGCTGAGGCCGCGAAGATCCATGGGTTGCATCTGATTTCTCCTCCTATCAGCTGCTGTCCTTAATCGATCAGCAGTGGGATCGTTAATGGGAACGTTCCCGTTATCGATCCTGATTGTTCTGGAGTCAACTGCCTTTTTCGTGCAATGTATTGGGCGTATGCCCGAAGAAAGAATCGGAATGGAAAAAAGATAATGGAATCAAAAGAGCGTCCGCGACAACCGCGCGTGACTGTGCACAGCGTCGCCACTGCAGCTGGAGTGTCGAAGTCAACTGTCTCGCGCATCCTCGATGAGCGACTGCCGCGGTCCGATAGCGAAACAGCCAGGCGTGTTCGCAAGATCGCAGCGGACCTCGGTTATGTGAGGGATGTCTCGGCGGCCAGCTTGCGGCGCGGCAGCACAATGACGATCGGCGTCATCGTTCCGCGTCTAACGGATACCGTCATGGCGATGCTTTATGAAGCAATCGCCAAAGCCTGCGCCCGGACCGGACGATTCGCCATCGTGGCAACGACGGAGGACAAACCGCAGGCGGACCGTCTGGCGGCGGAATCACTTCTCAATAGAGGTGTCGATGGATTGATCCTGTCCACGGCGCGTGACGATGATGATTTTCCGGATGAACTGAGAGAACGTGGTATACCGTATGTGCTGGCGCTCAGAACGGATCATCACAGCCTGTCCGCGGTGGGGGATGATCGGCTTGGCGGCTATCTCGCAACGCGTCATTTACTGGATTTGGGGCACAAGCGAATAGGCGTGATTGCGGGACCAAACTACGCATCCAGCGCGACCGGACGGGTCGAAGGCTACAGGCAGGCCCTTGAAGAGGCATCAATTGCGATTGATCCTGATATGATCGTCGCGTCGACGTTTGGTATTCAGTCCGGAGCAGAAGCGGTTGAAAAGCTCATGGCGCTTGAACCCCGCCCGACTGCAATTTTTGCAGTCAACGACAATACGGCGATCGGTGCCCTCTCGGCATTAAGCAAGATGGGGATTTCTGTGCCCGACGACGTGTCCCTCGTCGGCTACAATGATATCCCCATCGTCAGCCATCTCCCGACACCGCTTACGACGCTGCGCGTTCCCTTCGATCAGATCGCCGCCAACGCGCTCGACTTGCTCACGCACACAACTGCCCTCCGTGACAACCCGATTCTTGTGTCTGCTCCAACGTTGATACCGCGTAAATCTACAGCAAGGCTCCACGTTTAGTTCGGGCACACACGTTTTGCCTGCTAGGGTGAAGGGTTTGGCGGCAGCTGAGGGACCGATGCCAGAGGAGGCGATACCTATCTACCTCAGTGAAGACAAGGATTGCTGTTGAAGCGATCAGAACCGTCGACCCCCATGAAAATTAACCATGGGGTTCCCAAGACGCGGTGAATCTGAATCGATGGCGCAAACTGGAGGTTTGCGATGGGTTCAGCGATTTCACTATGAGGGAATTTCGACAGCGAGCGTCTGCGACGGTCGGTGCGCCAGACCAAGGGTGACGCTCAAGCACGGCGTCTTTGGGCGCGTGCCGTCTCTAGACGGCGGTTCTCGTTCTGACGCCGTGCGGGTAGCCAGCGTCACCCTTCAGATTGTGCATGATCGGATCATGCGCTTCAATGCACTCGGACCGGAAGGGTTGATCATTGGCAAGGCTCTAGGCCAGCAATCACGATTGAACGATAGCCAGAGAGAGCAGCTTTGGCCCAAGCTATAGAACAAGGGCCAGCGCCTTACCTCGATGGCGTCGTTCTTTGGCGTCTGCGTGACCTTGCCCGACCTGAGACCCTTTTTCCCTCCAGTTTTTTAGGACAGTCTTTGGGGATCTGCTCTGAGCCCCAAGTTTGGACCGCCGGGAATTGGAGTTTTCCGGATCAGAGCATCTTGGACGTCCTGTCTGTCGCAACATAGAGGTAGAGCTTGCCTTCGGCGGTCTGCACCTGAGCCAGATCTATGTGAAAATAGCCGATTGCATAGGCCTTGAACTTCTTCCTCGACGGCTTGTCGCCCTCCACATGTGGAAAAGACTGCACCATCAAACTCTGGGATCAAACACCTTGGATGATGACCAGATGGTTTCTGGATGATGAGGGAGAGGCAGCGTCTATCGTCATCATCGCATCGCCACACGCGGGCCACTGGCGCGATCAACGACCGTTGGCTTTTCAATGTCGACCGTACCGGCCCAGCCGCCACCGAGCGCTTTGTGAAGCGCGATGTAATAGGTCGCGATCAAAGCCTGGCTTTCGATCAAATCCTCCTCGGCCGAATACAGAGAACGCTCGGCCTCGAGAACGTCCAAGCGGTCAATCGCACCATTGGCATTGAGCTGGCGAGAGAGTTCTGCGGCTTTTCGATAGGCGGCGACAGAGGCTGTGAGCTTGACACGACGCTGTTGCGATTGTGTCAAGGCAACGATCGCATTTTCGACGTCCTCCATCGCCGTCAGGACAGCCGATTGATAGGCCACGAAATACTGATCCCGCTGGGCCTTCGCCACATCGACTGCAGCCTTCAACTGTCCGCCCTGGAAGATCGGAATGGAGAGGCTTGGCCCGAATGCCCAGCTGATTGTCGACTTCTTTCCAAGATCGGAAATACTACTTGCGGTCGTGGCGATATCGCCGGTGAGGCTGATCGAGGGATAGCGGTCGGCTTCGGCCTTGCCAATCTTGGCGGTGTATTGCGCCAGAGCGCGCTCCGCCGAACGCACGTCCGGACGATTGGCCACCACATCCGCAGGAATACCGATACCGGCCACCATCCTCGGCGACGGAATCTTCCCGCTCTTCGCCATGAGCGGTTGCAACTCGGAGGGCGCCTTGCCCAGCAGCACCGCGAGACGGTTGACCGATTGCATGTAGGAGATCCGATAGGACGGAATGTCCGCTTCTGTCGATGCCGCCTGGCCTTCGGCTGTTGCGCTGTCGGCGCCTGTCGCTGCGCCCGCCTCGACCTGATCGCGTGTCAGCACCGCTGATTGGCGTTGCGATCTTGCTGTTCGTTCGGAAAGCGCTACCAGAGCCTGGTATTGTCTCGCCTGTACGTAATAGGACGTGACGTCACCAATCAGTGTGACCAGCGTGTCCGCCAGGTCTTCGTCTGCCGCCTGCGCAGCGTAGCGCGCGGCTTCAGCCGAGCGCCTGTTGCCGCCGAAGAGATCAATCTCCCAGCTTGCGTCAAAACCCGCTTGCGCCTGATTGTAGACGCTTGTTTCCCCCGAGCTGGTCGCGCGGTTGCGCGTTGCCGAGCCGGAACCGTTGACAGTCGGGTAGAAGGCCCCGGTCTGCTGGCGATAGGTGGCGCGGGCTTCGCGAATGCGAGCCTTTGCCTTGGCGACATCAAGATTGCCGTCCACCGCCTGCACGACCAGCGTGTTCAGCAAAGGATCGTTGAGCTGGCGCCACCATTCCGTCAGGTTGGGCTTTTTCGCCGCTGTCTTGGCTTTCGTGCCGCCCCCCCAACTGGCAGGCACGGCAAGAGTGGGCTTCTGGTAGTCAGGGCCGACAACACATCCGGCGAGCAGAGCGGCCAAAATGGACACAGAGGAGGCTTTAACGCAGGTCGCAAGACCGCGCTTGAACTTTGGATTGAGCAAATGAGCGTTCCTTACGCTGGGGTGGTTATTCTGCCGGCGCGACGGGGATCGCGGCGGGTGTTGCAGCTTTCGACTTGAAAATCCTGCGCACGATGACGAACAGCAGCGGAATGAAGAACACACCCAGCACCGTTGCCGAAATCATGCCGCCCATCACACCGATGCCGATCGAGTTCTGCGCACCGGAGCCCGCGCCATCCGCCACCGCCAGCGGCAATACGCCGAGGATGAAGGCAAGCGAGGTCATCAGGATGGGACGAAGGCGCTGGCGTGCGGCCTCTAGCGTTGCTTCCACAAGGCTCTTGCCATGCGCCTGCTGTTCGATGGCGAATTCGACGATCAGGATCGCGTTCTTCGCGGCAAGACCGATGGTCGTTAGCAGACCGACCTTGAAGTAGACGTCATTGGTCTGTCCGAACATGGTTGCCGCAACCACCGCCCCAAAGATGCCGATCGGCACCGACAGGAGAACGGCAAAGGGAATGGTCAGGCTTTCGTAAAGTGCGGCAAGCGCCAGAAACACCACCAGCACCGAGATGGCATAAAGCTGCAGTGCCTGGTTGCCGGAAAGACGCTCCTGCGCCGAAAGACCGGTCCATTCATGCGCATAACCGGCAGGCAGCTCCGCCATCAGGCTGTCGATCGACGACATGGCCGTACCGGAACTGACACCTGCTGCGGCCGAACCCTGGACTTCCACAGCGGAGGCGCCGTTATAACGCTCCAGACGCGGCGAACCATAGGTCCATTTGCCCGTCGCAAATGACGAGAATGGCACCATCGTTTCGCCGGAATTGCGGGCATACCAGCGGCTGAGGTCTTCAGCCTGCATGCGGAAATCCGTTGCACCCTGCACATAGACCGGCTTCACGCGGCCACGGTCGATGAAGTCGTTGACATAGGTTCCGCCCCACGCGGTCGAAAGCGTGGTGTTGATGTCGGAGAGGTCGAGGCCGAGAGCGCTGGCCTTCTTGTCATCGATCTGGATCGAATATTGCGGCGTGTCTTCCTGGCCGTTCGGTCGCGTTCCGCTCAACTGCTTGTCCTTGGCGGCGGCGGCCAGAAGCTGGTTTCTAACGTCGATCAGTTGGGCATGACCGGCACTGTTGTTGTCCATCAGGTAGAACGAAAAGCCGCCGGATGTGCCGAAGCCGGGAATGGCCGGAGGCTGCAGCGCAAAGGCGCTACCATCTGTAAACCTGGAGAATGCCGCCATGGCGCGACCGGCAATGGCACCGGCCTTCGCCTTGTCATCCGTGCGTCCGGCAAAATCCTTCAGACTGACGAAGGCGATGCCGACGTTCTGGCCAGCGCCGCCGAAGCTGAAGCCGACGGAAGACATCACGCCTTCGACATAGTCCTTCTCTTCATTTAGAAAGTAGTTGGTGACGTCGTCGAGCATCTTACGGGTCCGGTCTTCGGTCGCACCCGGTGGAAGCTGGACACTGGTGATGAGCACACCCTGGTCTTCGTCCGGAATGAACGAGGATTCCATGCTCGTGAAGATAAGTCCTGTGACGATGACAATGGCGGCAAAGATCGCCAGGAACACGGGACTGCGGCGAATGATGCTGCCGACGCTTTTCTGGTAGCCCTGGGTGGTCTTGTCAAAACCGCGGTTGAACCAGCCGAAAATGCCCTTGTTCTTCGCTTCGTGCTTGGGCGGGCGCAATAGCGTTGCGCAGAGCGCCGGTGTGAAGATCAGCGCAACGCCAACCGAAAGCACCATGGCGGAAACGATCGTAACCGAGAACTGGCGGTAGATGATACCGACCGATCCCGAAAAGAACGCCATCGGTACGAACACGGCCGACAGAACCGTAGCGATGCCGATCAGCGCGCCGGAGATTTCCTTCATCGACTTGATCGTGGCGGCCTTGGGGTCGAGCCCCTCCTCTTCCATGACACGCTCGACGTTTTCAACGACGACAATCGCGTCGTCCACCAGAAGGCCAATGGCCAGCACCATGCCGAACATCGTCAGCGTGTTGATGGAATAACCGAACAGCGACAGGATGCCGAAGGTGCCGAGCAGAACGACGGGAACGGCAAGTGTCGGAATGATCGTTGCGCGGAAGCTCTGCAGGAAGACGAACATCACGACGAAGACCAGCACGATGGCTTCACCGAGCGTCTTGACCACGTCTTCAATCGACAGTTCCACGAACGGCGTCGTGTCGTAGGGGTAAACAACCTCGACATTCTGCGGCATCGTCGGCTTCAGCGCCTCGATGGCGGCCTTGACGCCATTTGCGGTGTCGATGGCGTTGGCGCCGGTGGCAAGATTGACGCCGAGACCGCTGGCCGGCAGGCCATTGTATTTCGTCGTGGTGGTGTAGCTTTCCGCGCCGAGTTCGACGGTTGCCACGTCGCTCATCTGCACGACGGAGCCGTCCGTCAGGCTTTTCAGAATGATGTTCCTGAATTCTTCCGGTGTTTGGAGACGGCTTTTCGCCGTAACCGTGGCGTTGAGTTGCTGGCCCTTGCGCTGCGGCGCCGCGCCAAGCTGCCCGGCCGAAACCTGGGTGTTCTGGGCTTCGATGGCCGAGGTGACGTCGGCAACTGTCAGCGAATATTTCGACAGCTTGTCCGGGTCCAGCCAGATGCGCATGGCATAACCCGAGCCGAACATCTGTGTATCGCCAACGCCTTCAACGCGGGCAATGCGGTCCTTCAGCGTGCTGTCGATATAGTCGGAAATATCCGTGGAATTGAGCTTGCTGTCCGTCGATACGAAGGCCGCGATCAACAGGAAGCTGGAGGTGGACTTGGTGACGGTGATACCGGCGGTCTGGACGGCGGTTGGCAGGTTGGACTCCACCTGCTGCAGCTTGTTCTGCACCTGCATCTGCGCGACATCCGGGTCGGCCTTGTTGGTGAAGGTCAGCTCGATCGAGGCTTCGCCGGTCGATGTGGACGTGGCGGTCATGTAGTCGAGATTGTCGATACCGGTCATGCCCTGCTCAATGACCTTGGTCACCGAGTTTTCGACCGTCTGGGCGTCAGCGCCGGAATAGCTCGCGCTGATGGTTACCGAGGTCGGGGCGATCTGCGGATATTGCGAGATCGAAAGTCCGGTGATCGACAGCACGCCGGCCAGCATCACGCAGACGGCGATCACCCATGCGAAGATGGGGCGATTGATGAAGAACAGAGACATCAGTGCTGCGCCTCCGTCAGGCTGGCGACCTTGTCGGGCGTGTCGATGGACGCAGCCTTGAGTTCGCCGGTCGCGTTGTCGATGGTCACTTCCTTCACATCTACATCCTGGCCGATCTGCGTGCGCTGCGTTCCCTCAACGATTACCCGGTCGCCATCTTTGACACCCGCTGTCACCAGCCAGTTGTTGCCGATGCTGCGGTCCACCGTCAGGACGCGCTCTTCGACCTTGTTATCCCTGGTGACGAAACGTGCGGTCGGCTCGCCCCTGGTGTTGCGCGACACGCCACGCTGCGGCACCAGATAGCTGTTTGGCGCAACGCCTTCCTGGATCACGGCGCGGACATACATGCCAGGCAGAACGATGCGATCGGGGTTTGGAAACTGCGCGCGGAGCTTGACCGTTCCGGCCGACTGATCGACCGTTGCCTCAGCGAATTCCACCGTGCCGGTCTTGGCGTATTCCGTGCCATTATCGAGTTTCAGGTTGACCGAGACATTGATGCCCGTAAAGCGCAACTGCCCGGCCTCCACGGCCTCTCTGAGGTTGAGGATCTTGGAGCTTGCCTGCGTCACATCGACATTGATCGGATCAAGGCTTCTGATCGTCGTCAGGGCCGTGGTCTGTTCCGCCGTGACCAGCGCGCCGACAGTAATGGCCGAAGCATCGACGCGGCCGGAAATCGGCGCACGGATCTTGGTATATTCGAGATTGATGCGGGCCGTCTCGATGCTTGCCTTGGCCGATGCGACATCCGCCTTGGCTTGTGCCAGCGTCGATTTCGCGTCTTCGAGGTCCTGTTCGCTGACGGCATTGTTAGAGGTCAGGCGACCGTAACGGTCGACCTTAGCCTGCGCGCTTGGCAGAGCTCCTTCCGCCTTCTGCAGCGAGGCAACGGCGCTATCATAACTTGCCTGGTAGGTCGCGGGGTCGAGTTCGTAGAGGACATCGCCCTCCTTCACCTCGCTGCCCTCCTTGAAATTGCGTTTGCGGATGATGCCGCCGACCTGCGGGCGCACCTCGGCTTCCAGCGAAGCGGATGTACGTCCCGGCAGCTCTGCCGTGATGGCCACATCCTGCGGGTTTAGCACCACGACGCTGACATTGGGCTTGGCGGCTGCGGCCGGCGGCGCCATTGGCTTTTCGTCGCCGCAGGCGGCGAGCGCTGCACACACAAAGAATGCGAAACCTGCTGCAAAAATGGGTCTTGATTTGGCGGGCACGGCTTTTTACCTTTTTCTGTAACGATGGGTACAAATAATCAATTTGCGGTAAGAGTCAACGCATGCTAGGGAGACGTTCATGGAAAATTCACCAGCAGACATGCCCGAAAGGCCAGCGGAACGGAGCCGCGGCAGGCCAAAAATCTATAGTGATGAGCAGCGTCGGCAGACGATTCTCGACGAGGCTCGGCGCACCTTCACCGAGGAGGGTTTTCGCGGCACAACGATCGCCAAGGTCGCGGCGCGCTGTAAAATTTCGAAGCAGACGATCTACGAATCGTTCGAGAGCAAGATCGATCTGTTCAAGGCTGTGGTTGGCGACCACCGCCGCATGATGCTGGACTTGCCTCGCCCGGCCGACGAGGACGCGCCTGTCGATATCGTCATCGAACGCATCTTCCGCATCGATATCGAGGAAGAAATGGACGCGGAACGCGACAGCTTTCTGGCGATCATTTTTGCCGAGTCAAAAGACGTTCCCGAGTTGTCCGACTTTATCCGCAAGGAAGGCGCCGATCCCTCAAGGCGCGATCTGACCGACTGGCTCAAAAAACAGGTTGAGCGCGGACGGTTGAAGATCGATAACCCCGAAAGTGCGGCGCGCATGCTGATGGACATGCTGCTCGGACCAACCGGACCCTGCCGCCTCGACTGGGCCACCCGCGAAGATCGCCGGCGCCACCTCAGATGGTGCATCGACTTTTTCCTGGCCTCGGCTGAGTGCAGCCGACGTGTCTTATAGTCAGCGAATTGAAACGCCGGCTCGATGCAGGGGATATTTGGGTAGAGAGAGCCAAACGCTTACAGTCCTTCGAGAGCTTTCTCATTCCCACGCCGACATTCGAGTTGATCCGCGAGGAGGGACCGCTTCCGATCGCCGTCGTACCGATGTGGACACTTATCTCCGCCAGCAGCGCCAGATCCTGAACAAGGGACTGGCTGACCTCTCTCGCCTTGCAGCCGCCGGCGACCTCAACGATGTCGAATTGACCGGAGCGGGATTCACCGTCACGCCACACAAGGCCTTGTTTCCGGATATCGCGAAGTCGCTGAAGGCGAAGATCGAAAGCCGTCTGCCTGCGATCCGCATCACCGATCTGTTGCTAGAGGTGGACGCTCGCACGGGGTTTTCCAATGCCTTCTCCCATCTGTGCAGTTGCCGGGCCGCCGATAATAAGCTCGCGCTCCTCACCGCGATCCTAGCTGACGGTATCAATCTCGGCCTCACCAGAATGGCGGCTGTTTCCCCTGGAATCACGATGCGTCAGCTTGTCTGGGCGCATGACTGACACATCCGGGAGGAAGGTTACACCGCCGCGCACGCCATTCTGGTCAACGCCCAGAGGCAATTGCCCCTCGCGAGCTATGGGGGAGATGGAAGCAACTCATCCTCGGACGGCCAGTATTTTGGGGTCAGAACAAGAGCAGTCCGAAATCGTACGCTAAGGCCGAACGGAACAGGAACGATGTCGTAGTTCGGAAATGCAACATCCAATCTCTGTGGATTGCCAGCTACATGCGCCAATTTTGATTTCTGTGTCCGGCCCGACTCGGCCACGCTCGACGCAGATTGGTCATGAATGGAGTCGGGCGATGCCAAAGCGCAAGCTTCTCAAAGATCAAGATCGCCGGAAGCTTGTCGATATCCCGGCCGACGAGGACAGCTTAATCCGACACTACTCATTGTCACCAGCCGATCGCCTGGAGATCGAACTGCGCAGACGAAATCACAACCGGCTCGGTTTTGCTATCCAGCTGTGTCTGATGCGATACCCGGGTCGAGTGCTGGGAGCAGAAGAAACTCCGCCTCGCGCCATGCTGAAGTTTGTTGCTGATCAGATCGGCGCCGCTCCAGCCGAATTTGCCCTCTATGCCCGCCGTGAAGAAACCCGTCGACTCGCCACCATTCATTTTTTATTTATTAAATTAACTATTGACGACCGACCTTTATTTTGGTTGTTATTTCCGCGTCAGATTTAGGGAAAACTGGCAGGAGGAGATAACATATGAATTCCACATTGCAGTTTCTGCACACATCACGCCGTCGGTTTCTTCAGGGTACCGCTGCGGTCATTGCATCTGCCGCGCTTTCTGCGCCCGCAATTGCGCAAAACAAGCACCTGACCATCATTTCGAATCGCGGCAACGCGGAGCAGCGTAAAACACTTGAAACCATTGCGAAAGCGTTCGGGGACGCCCGTGGCGTTACGGTAACGGTCAATAATATGGACCACGAAGCGCACAAGACAGCGATCCGCAACTATCTCGTGGCGAGCCCGCCAGACATCTGCTTCTGGTTCTCTGGCAGCCGCATGCGCAGCTTTGTCGACAAGGGTCTTTTCGAAGACATTTCCGATCTGGTCCAGCGCGAAAAATACGCCGATGTGCTCGGCGCCACGCTCGGGTCTGTGACCGTCGATGGCAAGCAATATGGTTTGCCGACCGGTGGTATTCTCTGGGGTCTCTTCTATCGCCAGGATACGTTCGACCAGTTCGGCCTGACCGTTCCCAAGACCTTCGACGATTTCTTCACGCTGGCCGAACAGTCCAAGAAGGCCGGCATCATACCCATGAGCATGGGCACCAAGGACCAGTGGCCTTGTGGTGGCTGGTTCGACCATATGAATCTGCGCATCAACGGGCTTCAGCACCACATGGATCTTATGGCAGGGAAGGTGAAATACACCGATCCCTCGCTGAAAGAAGTGTTCGACAAGTGGGAGCAGTTGATCAGTGCCGATTTCTTTACGCCAAACGGCACCTCCTTCGCCTGGGATCCGGCAGCGGCCTCCTTGGTCCAGAAAAAGGCCGCGATGATGGATCTCGGCAATTTCATCAAATACGCCTTCCCGCCTGAAGATCTTCAGCATGTGCGTTTCGCGCCCTTCCCGACCATCAAGGCAGGTGTAGAGCAGTTCGAGGATTTCTCGGTGGATTCAATCCACCTGCCATCCGGCTCCAAGAACAAGGAACTGGCGCGCGAATTCCTCGCCTTCTTCTACAAGCCGGAAAATCTCAGCGCCTATCTCTCCCCGGAAGGTAACGTGCCTGCTCGCAGCGACTGCGCAATCAGTGACGATCCGATCCTGAAAATGGCGGTCGATGAGATGAAGAAGGTCAAGGGCACGGCGCAATATTACGACCGTGACAGCGATCCCGACCTCGCGCTGGCAGGCCTCAAGGGCTTCCAGGAATTCATGGTCAAGCCGGATCGCCGTGAGCAAATCCTCACGCAGATCGAGCGGACGCGCCAGCGCATCCACGGCTAAGCTCTGCCTGAACACCAAACGGGAGGCGTTATTGCCTCCCCTCCTCATCGACAGGATGGTCTCATGTCTATCTGGTGGCGCCGCCATCGCAACTGGCTGACGCCTGCGCTTCTTCTTGCGCCGGGTCTTATCCTTTTTCTGGTCGTCATCATCGCATCGTCGATCGAGACGTTCTGGATTTCCTTTCACGAATGGGACGGCATGGGGGCGAAGACCTGGGTTGGCCTGGCCAACTATGCCGAGCTGTTCGATGATCCGCAGTTTTATGTCTCGTTGAAAAACAATGCCATCTGGCTGGTCATGTTCCTGCTGGCACCGCCGATGGGGTTGGCGATTGCGCTTCTGGTGAACCAGAAGATTGCTGGCATGCGCATCGTCAAGTCGCTGTTCTTCATGCCGCTGGTGCTGCGGCAGTGACTGTGGGCGTCATTTTCGGCTGGTTCTACGACCCGACCTTCGGCCTGCTGGCCATCATCTATCAGGCCTTTGGAGCCACGGCACCAGCGCTTTTGTCAGACGAAAACCTCGTAACCTTCGCTGTCGTCATCGCGGCACTTTGGCCACAAGTGGCGTTCTGCATGGTGCTGTTCCTGGCGGGTCTCAACAATCTCGATGAAGAAATGATCGGTGCCGGTCGGGTCGATGGCGCGCGCGGGTGGCCGATGTTGCGGCACATCGTTTTGCCACAACTAACGCAGGTCGCTTTCATCGCGGTCGCCATTACGGTTGTTGGCGCGCTGCGCTCCTTCGATGCCATTTCCGTCATGACTGCGGGTGGCCCATTCGGTTCATCTACCGTGCTGGCCTATCAGATGTACGAGCAGTCGATCTTCTCCTACCGCTTCGGCTATGGCGCGGCGATTGCGACGGTCCTATTCCTCATCATGTCAATATTCATTGCATGGTATCTGCGCGGCCTCGTCAAGGCCGAGAAGGGAGCGTGATCTGATGTATCCACGTCCTATTCCCGAAAACAAACCCGCCGCCCGCATTGCCTATATGACCATGGTCTGCGTGATCCTCGCGCTCTGGCTGCTGCCATTGTTCGCCGTGATCATGACGTCCTTCCGCTCCTTCGATGACGTGATGGCAGGCAACTACTGGGGTTGGCCGACCAAGTTCAGCCTGATCGACAACTACAGTGCCGTTTTCCAGCAAACCAAGATGCTGCGCTACTTCGCCAACAGCATGATCATCACCATTCCATCCGTAATCATGGTACTTATCTTCTCGACGCTGACCGGCTTTGTGCTGTCGCGCTACCGCTTTCGTGGTTCGATGGTGCTGTTCACGCTGTTCGTCGGCGGCAACTTTCTGCCGCAACAGGTGATGATGATCCCGATGCGCGATCTGATGGTGTGGGCCGGGCTCTACGATACCTACTGGGCGCTGATGATATTCCACATCGCCTTCCAGACCGGCTTTGCAACACTCTTCATGCGCAACTTCATCGCCGCCCTTCCAGATGAGCTGTTTCAGGCAGCTCGCGCCGAAGGTGCATCCCCCTGGCAAACATTGATCCACATCGTCGTCCCCCTGGTGCGGCCTGCACTGGCGGCACTCGCCATCCTCACCTTCACCTTCATCTGGAACGATTATTTCTGGGCGCTTGTGCTGACCCAAAGCGACGCCATCAAGCCCGTCACCGCTGGCCTTTCGAACCTCAAGGGCGAATGGGTCTCGGCATGGAACATTGTGTCAGCTGCAACGATCTTCGTCGCCGTGCCGCCCGTCGTGATGTTCTTCCTGATGCAGAAGCACTTCGTTTCCGGCCTGACTATGGGAGCTGTCAAGGGATGACCGCCTCCACACGCCGCACCGACCAACTCACACAGAATAGCAAGGATACGACTGACATGAGCAGCGTCGAAATCCTCAACGTCCAGAAGCATTACACCAGCTTCCATGCCTTGAAGAACATCAACCTGACCATCGAAAAGGGCGAGTTCATCGTCATGGTCGGCCCATCCGGCTGCGGCAAGTCCACGCTTTTGAAGACGATCGCCGGTCTGGAGGCGATCTCTTCCGGCAAGCTAATGATCAATGGCCGGGATGTGACGAAAGAAGAACCGGGTGATCGCGGCATCGCCATGGCGTTCCAGTCCTACGCGCTTTATCCCCACATGACCGTTGCAGAAAACATGGGCTTTGGCCTGCGCATGGCAAAGCGCCCGAAAGCGGAAATCGATGCGGCGGTCAAACGTGCCGCCGGTATTTTGCGCATCACCGAACAGTTGGACAAGCTGCCCAAGCAACTCTCCGGCGGCCAGCGCCAGCGCGTCGCCATCGGTCGTGCGATTACCCGATCACCGGAGGTGTTCCTCTTCGATGAGCCATTGTCGAATCTCGACGCGGCGCTGCGCACCCAGATGCGCGTGGAACTCTCCAGCCTGCATGCCGAACTCGGCTCCACCATGATCTATGTGACCCATGATCAGGTTGAGGACATGACCATGGCCAGCCGCATCGTCGTTCTCAACAAGGGCGAAATCGAACAGGTCGGCTCTCCGCTCGAGCTTTACGCCAATCCAAAGAACCATTTCGTTGCTGGCTTTCTCGGCGCACCGCGCATGAACTTCTTCGAAGGCAAAGTCATCAGTTGCGAGCAGAACGTCGCGACTGTCGCGCTGGATGGGCTTGAGGGACTAAATATCCCGTTGACGGCAGACGCATCAGTGAAAACCGGAGATACGGTAACGGTCGGCGTGCGTCCCGAACGGCTGGAAACGCAGGAGGATGCCGCATCCCTCATCACCTTCGATGCCAAGGTTCGACTGGTGGAATATCTAGGGCGGGAAACCATCGTCCATGCCGATGCCTCGCCGCTAAAAGCTGTCGGCTCCGATACGGGCACGCACAATGTGACGATCCAGCTCGGCAAGGTCGTGCCCTTCGCAGTCGGTTCATCGGTCCGCGTCGGCTTTGCGCTGGATGACTGCTACCTCTTCGGCCCCGATGGCAAAACGCTCACACATCCCAAGCCTGTGACCCAAAAATAAACTGGAGTTTCCACCATGAAACGGACAAACCCCGCGCCGCTCTCGGCCTGGCGCACCCTTAACCTTGACGACTTTTTGCTTGGCGTACCGCATTACCCTGAACATGTGGATGAAAGCTATTGGCAACGCGACGCCGACCGGATGAAGGAAGCAGGTTTCAATGCCGTACGCATGGGTGAATTCGCCTGGCACATCTGGGAGCCCTATGAGGGCAAGTTCGATTTCGACCTTTTCGACCGCGCTATCGAAGGCCTCGGCAAGACCGGCATCAACACCATTCTGTGCACTCCGACCGCAACACCACCGCGCTGGATGAGCATGAATTACCCGGAAATCCTGCGCGTCGACCGCAAGGGGCGCCGGGCAAGCCACGGTTCGCGCCAGCATGGCGACACCACAAGCCCTGTCCTGCGCCATCATAGCCGCCGCATTACCAAGGCGATGGCTGAGCATTACAAGGACAATCCTTACGTCATCGGCTGGCAAACGGACAATGAGCTTAATACTACCGAATCGGAATCGTTCTCGGATTCCGCGACGCTCGCGTTTCGCAATTTCCTGCGCCACAAGTATGACAGCATCGACGCGCTGAATTTCGCATGGGGCGGCCATTTCTGGGCGACATCCTACGACAATTTCGATCAGGTTGTGCTGCCCTACCCGATGGCCCCGTCCTATCTCAGCCCCGGCCATGTGCAGGATTACCATCGCTTCCTGGCCTCCGCGACGGCAGCGTTTCAGCGTGATCAGGTCGAGATTCTTCGTGCGACCAACCCGGACTGGTTCATCTTCCACAATCTCGGCAACCTGACCGACATCGATTTCCGTGGCGACTTCGGCAAGGATCTCGACTTCATTGGGTTCGATATCTATCCGATGCTTTATGATGAGTTCCGCCGCAATGGCGGGCATGCGGCAACACAAGCGCTGAAGCTCGATCTTTGCCGCAGCCATACCGGCAACTTCATCGTGCCGGAACAGGCATCAGGCCTGGGAAGCCAGCCTGCATTCACCACGATGAGCCCGGAGCCCGGCGAAATGCGTCGTATGGCCCTGTCTTCGGTATCGCGTGGAGCCGATGGCCTGATGTTCTTCCGGTGGCGGCCTGCCCATTTCGGTGCCGAGATTTACTGGATGGGACTGATCGACCATGATGACGTCGGTCGCCGCCGCTTCGAGGAAGCCAAGCACTTTGCCCGCGACATCGCCCGGATCAAGGACAAGCTGCTCGGCACATCCGTCCATATGGATATCGGCATTGCCGGTGCCGACTTCGACAATGAAGAAGCCCACAAGACCTACCCAATCGGCCTGCCTTCCCCGCAGGACGACGCCACGCTTTTGCACCGCCATTGCTATGAACGTGGCATTTCCTGTGGCTTCATCCACCCGGAAGACGATCTATCCCGGTTGAAGGCGCTCTATATTCCGCATTGGGTCATGTGGAATCAGGAGTGGACGCCAAAGGTGGAAGCCTTTGTCGAGGCCGGTGGTACGCTGATCGTCGGCGCAATGACTGGCACGCGCGACATCAACAACCACATCATTCGCGAACTGGCCCCCGGCAGTGCACTTGCCAGACTTTGCAGCGTTCGTGTTGAAGAGTTTGGGCGCATCACCGCAAAAGATGGTGACGGTCTTTTCCAGAAGAAGGGCGCCGAAGACGGCCATTATGTGCCGCCGCACATCCTCCCGTCGTCGTCCGCCTTCCGTAAATACACCATCGACATCGGTGGTCGGACCATCGAAGCGGAACATCTCTACGAATTGCTGGAACTGGGCGATGATGTAGAGACCATCGCCACATGGTCGAACCGTTTCGCCAAGGACCGTGCCGCTGCCACTTTGCGCAAGGTCGGCAAGGGTCAGGTGATCTATCTCGCGACCTATCTCACCGATGATCTGGTGGATGCGCTTGACGATGTCGTTCTGGCAAAAGCTGGCATCAAGCCACTGATCGCGGATTTGCCAGTTGGTGTTGAAGTGGTGATGCGAACCGCCGAAGACCGCAAGTTGCTGTTCGTTCTCAACACGCTTGAGACGGAGCAGAAGCTGAGCAACCTTGCGGCAGGCAAGGACTTGCTGACAGATGCCGCGATTTCAGGCGAATACACGCTGGAAGGATATGGTTGCCTTGTCATCGAGCTTGGCTGACCAAAGCCGATAAAGTTTTCCCAGAGGCGGGTGTAAATCCCCCGAACCAAGCGGCGGAGGTGTGTCATGCACCTTCGCCGTTTCTTTATGCAGTGACCGCCGGTGTCGTCATCTCGAAGTTGAACAGCCCTTGCGTCGCCAAAGCGGCGGCGCCGCTGCTCCAGAAATTGTCCCGCTCATCCGGCACCAATGCAGGCGGCGGGGAAAAGCAGTAGAGATCAAGCGCCTTTCGCATCGGGTCGAAAAGCAGGTCGCCGAAACTCACGGCCTCACCACCGACGATGATGATTTCCGGATCGACAGTATCGACCATATGCGCCAGATGAAGGCCGATCCCCTCGCCCGCCTCCTGCAAGATGTCACGGGCAACGGGGTCGCCCTGCAACGCGGCTTCCTTCATTGTGTAACGATTTGCATCCTTGCCTAAGCTTCCTGCCTGGCGCCATCGATCCACGATTGCAGGCTCCGAATAAAAGGCCTGAAGACAGCCATGACGCCCGCATTCGCACAATGGTCCGTCAAGCCGGTGCATGGAGTGGCCGATCTTACCCGCATGGCCATGCGCGCCGCGCTGGACCTTGCCATCCACGACAGTTGCACAGCCAATACCGGCACCGATTGCCACTGCCGAGAACACGCGGTGCTGGCGCCCAAGCCCAAAAAGATGCTGCGCCAGCGCGAAGGCCAGCGTGTCATCCTCCATCCAGACGGGTACGTGTACGCGCTCCTGCAGCATGCTGGCGAAAGGAACATTCTCCCAGAAAAAGCGGTGGCTCTTAACGCACACGCCTTTCTCTGCATCGATGGTACCTGGCATGGAAAAACCCACCCCTGTCAGTAGGTCCGCTCCTTCGGGGGCCAATCGCTGCAGCCGTTTCACGGCTTTTTCAGCAATGTCCAAGACCGCTTGTGGAGAAGGCTCCGTGAACTCAACGGTCAGTGATGAAAGTGTCGCCGTTGACAAATCAGTCAGGACACACTCCAGACTACCGACATTCATCTTTATGCCGATTGCGAGATGTCCGGCATAATTGATCTCCAAAGGAATAGGCCGTCGCCCACCACCGCCCGGTGTTGTCTGCCCTTCTATCAGATAACCTTCCGCAATCAGATCGCTGACAACGAAAGTAACCGCGGCCGGACTTAAACCGGTCGCAGCCGCAATGTCTGCGCGACTGATCTGGGACTCGCGCCTGATCAAGTTCAGGATCAGGCGACGGTTCATGGCGCGGGTCGTCTGTTGATCGATTTTCACGCTATTACATACCTTGATTTTATGTGGTGGCGTGGCGCAGCTCGCGTTCAAACAGGCCCCTACAGTGTCCCGTAGGATATCGGAGCGATCGGCCGTCGGAAAGATCAGGGACAAAACAAATTAACCGACCGACGCGAATTTATCCGAGTGATACGCTCCAACGACATGTGACTGCAAATTTCTGTGAGGAGAACACAAGTTTTCTGGCGGTAGAGGTAGAGCGCTGACGGCTCTCACTCAGGACGCCCGGACCAACGGGTTGGCGAACAATTGGAACCGCTTTCCCCTTCAGGAGCCTAGCGCCAGAATCTTTTCTTTTTTCCCATTGCACGGCGTTGTCTGCTCAAAAGCGCGCCGTTCGAATACTGCTATTGAAACTCAATCTACATGCCCTACATCGTGGCTGCGGACCGGGCCCCTCTGATCAAGGCTTGCCTTTTTGATGTCGGACCGCATCGAGCGTGCTCGGTGCAGTCTTGGGGTTTAACGTCCATCTCTCCGACCATGCTCGTTGATTTTTCAACCCGACGGCGAATGTGCCGTCTAACGGAGAATTTTCGATGTGTAATGTTTCCCGTCGCCTTTTTATGACCGCGACCGCTGCTTCAGCTGTCGCTGTGCTGCCTGCCACTATACAGGCTCAAACCAAAAGCGGCAAAGCAACGGCCCTTGAACTTGCTCCCGTCAAGAACGGCAAGTCGGCCTTGACGCCTGATGGCGCTCTCGACCTCCTCAAGCGGGGCAATGAAGCCTTCCTGCGTGATGAGATCGTCCTGCCCGATCGAAGCGAGGCACGCCGTCTTGAACTGGCGAAAGGACAGGCACCGTTCTGCGCCTACGTCTCCTGCTCAGACAGCCGGGTACCACCGGAACTCCTGTTCGGCCGTGGTCTTGGCGAACTGTTCATCATCCGCAATGCCGGCAACACCGTGGATACGGTGGCGATGGGTTCGATCGAGTATGCCGTCGCAGAACTCGGCGTACCGCTCGTCGTCGTCATGGGGCATGAAAGCTGCGGAGCCGTGAAGGCCGCCATGTCAGTGGTGGAAAAGAATGCGCGCTTCCCGGGTCAGATTGACAACATGATCGAGCCGATCATTCCGGCAGTCCTTGAAGCACGAGGACAACAGGGCGATGCGCTGGAAAACGCCGTCAAACAGAATGTTCGCCGCGTCGTGCGTAATCTGCGTGAGGAGAGTGATCCGCTCCTGCTCAAACCCCTGGCGGAAGGCCACATCAAGATTGTCGGCGCCTACTATCATCTCGACACCGGCGCCGTCGAATTCTTCGATCAGGCATAAACGCAAAGGAGCCGCGTGGTGATCACGCGGCTCTCTCCTTGCGACGATTCCATAACCTCACGCACCGCACCTGCCCTCGCATTCGTTCGGCCAGAGATCACTCCGAGTCATCAGGATCGTTGCAAACATTGCCGGAGAAGAAAGCGCCCACGGATCACCGTACCCGACAAATTGCGTTATCGTGGTCAGCGGACCGAGGTCGTCTCCGCCATGCCATCAGCCGAAGCCTAAGCGGCTGTAAATGCGGTAACCGCAATGACAGCACTCATCGTCAGGAGTTTTCTGAGTGCCATGCCTTCTCCTGCCATTGGTAATGGTTATGCGTGGAGCATGGACACCAGCAGGAAAATTGTCCGCTGCGAACGCCCACGACGTCTGTTAATTCGCGTTGACAATCTCCTCCGGCAGCGGAGTGCCGTGGTACTTCCGGTAGATCTCGTTCAGCTTGCCGTTCTTCAGATTCGCCGCGACCCACTCGTCCAGTTTCGCCAGCAGTTCGGGCTCATTCTTTTTCACACCGATAGCCAGGTTCAGAACGCGGATCGTGATCTTCGGCTCGAAAGCAAGCGTCGGGTTCTTGTCGTGAACCTGCTTCACGAGCGTGGCCGATGTCGCGATCGCCTTAGCCTGTCCCGAAACGGCCGCGGTGACCATGGTCGCGTCGTCATCGTAACGCGTGACGGTAAATCCGTGTTCGCTGGCGAGCTTAGTCAGCTCGCTGTCCTGCGTCGTGCCGCGCGTCACGGTGATTGACTGCCCCTTCAGATCAGCCCAATCCTTGATGGACGATGCTGCCGGCGCGGCGATCACCGACAGCAAACCAGCATATGGCTTCGAGAAATCGATAACCTGCGCACGTTCCGGAGTTACCGAAAGCGTCGAGATGACAATGTCTGCCTTGTTGGTCTGGAGGTTCGGGATGCGCGTGGCGCCCGTCGTCTGGACGAACTCGACTTCCAGCCCCCAGTCCTTGGCGAGAAGCTGCGCCGTCTCCACGTCTGACCCGACAGGCTTGAGATTAGCGTCGAGCATGCCGGAAGGCGGGATGGCAAGATCGGTCGACACGCGGATTTTCTTTGCCCCGATGATGTCCGCATAGGTGTCAGCCATGGCCGGTAGGGCCTGGGCCGTCAGCATCGCCCCCACGACGCCGACTGCGAGAAACTTCTTCAACATGTCATTCTCCTCCGTTTTGTTTTGATTTTCACAGATCGTGGCTCAGGAAGTCCTGTAGCTCCGATGTCGCTGGCGCACTCAGTATCGACGCGTCGCCCTCCTCGTGGACGAGCCCCCGGTGCATGAAGATCACGCGGTCGGCGACCTTGCGTGCAAAGTTCATCTCGTGCGTGACCATGATCATTGTCATGCCGCTCTCGGCAAGCTTCTCGATGACACGCAGCACCTCTCCCGTCAGCTTTGGATCAAGTGCCGACGTCACTTCGTCGAACAGCATCACCTTGGGCTCCATTGCCAAGGATCGGGCGATGGCGCCACGCTGCTGCTGTCCACCCGACAACTGCTCAGGGTAGTGGTTGGCCTTTTCACCGAGACCGACCCGTTCGAGTGCTGCCCGTGCAAGGTCGCGTGCCTGATCCTTCGGCACATTCTTCACGGAACGCGGGGCAAGCATGACGTTTTCCTCGATCGTCAGATGCGGGAAGAGATTGTAGCTCTGGAACACGATGCCCACATCGAGACGAAGCTTTCGCAGATCCAGCTTGGGATCGTGCACCTTGTGGTCAGCAACGGTGATCTCGCCGCTATCGATCACTTCGAGACGGTCGACACAACGAAGCGCGGTGCTCTTTCCGGATCCGCTGGCACCGATCAGTGCCGCGACTTCGCCCTTTTCGACGGTGAAGCTCACGCCCTGCAATACCGTCAGTGCGCTGAAGCTTTTCTTGACTTGCTTTAATGCGATCATCGACATGATCAGCCTCCCTGAATTGCTGCGCCCTGAGTTTCCGGCTCCGCCTGAATGCGTCGCCTCGGCCCCGCGTTCTCGAGTCGCTGGCTGAACGCCGACAGCGGGAAGCAAAGGCAGAAATAGAGGACGGCAACGATCAGGTAGATGAGGAAAGGCTCGAAGATCGAGTTGTTGATGAGCTGCCCTGCGCGGGTCAGTTCTACGAAGCCGACAACGGATGCGAGCGAGGTGTTCTTGACGATTTGCACGCTGAAGCCGACGGTCGGCGGCGTTGCGATCCGGACCGCTTGCGGCAGGATCACCTTGAACATCCGCTGGGTGCGGGAAAGTGCCAGGCACTCGGCCGCCTCCCACTGCGCCTTTGGAACGGACTCAAGGCATCCGCGCCAGATCTCGCCCAGATATGCGCTGACGTAGATCGTCAATGAGATGCCGGCGGCGAAGAGAGGCGTGATCGAGAACCCAAGTGTCGGCAGGCCGAAATAAATGATGAACATGATGACTAGGAGCGGCGTGCCCTGGATCAGTTGGACGTAGGTCGCCGTGATGAGGCGGACTGCACGCGATGGCGTGATGCGGCCAAGCGCGACGATGAAGCCGACGATCCCTCCCCCGATGAATGCCATTCCGCTCAGGACGATAGTCCACAGAGCACCTTCGAGAAGGAACATCAGATGATTCTGGTTGAATGCGGTGGTCACTGGTCGCCCCCCTTTACAACGGCGTTCCGAGCCTGCGACGGCGCGGGAACAACGCCATGCCCAGGGCCCAGAAGAGCGCACGCATGGCGAGGGACAGGAAAAGATAGATCACGGCGATGACGAGATAGGTCTCGAATGGCCGATAAGTTTCCGACTGGATGAAGTTGCCGGCAGCGGTCAGCTCCTCCGCCGATATCTGGGAGGTCACCGAGGAGGCGAGCATCAGAAGAATGAACTGGCTGGTCAGCGCGGGATACACACGCTCCATCGCAGGACGCAATCCGACATGCCAGTAGAGCTGGACCGGCGACAGGCCAAGGCATTCGCCCGCTTCCCACTGTCCTTTCTGGATGGAGTCGAAACCCGCCCGCATGATCTCTGCGGTATAGGCTCCGACATTGACCGTCAGGGCAAGGACAGCGACGATGATCGCGCCGAAAGAATAACCCAGGCTCGAAAGCCCGAAATAGATCACGAAGATCTGCACCAGAAACGGCGTGTTGCGGATGCTCTCGACATAGACTGTTGCAATCCGCCGATGCGCCGGCCCGCCGGACCGGCGCGCGATCGCGCACGTCGTTCCGATCAGGAAACCGGTTATCGTCGTGATCAAGGCCAACTGCGCCGTCAGTGCCATGCCATCGACCAGCATCTGCCAGCGGAGGAGGACGACCGAGAAATCGAACGTCATGGCTGAGCTGCCGTGAGTTGCGGCTGGTTCTGTCCTGTCATCCGGTCATAAACCCGGAACAGCGCCTGATTGCCGTTCGATCCTTCACCATGCGCCCTCGCCTCGACATATTGCGAGGTGACGAGCGAGGTTGCCGGCAACGGGACGTCCTTCTGGCCCGCCATCTCCAGGACCAGTCTGAGGTCCTTCAGCATCAGGTCGATGCGGAAGCCAGCGCTTGCATCGCCGGCAATCATCGCCGGACCAAGCTTGTCGAGCATCCAGGAGGATGCAGAGCCGCCAAGCAGCACGTCGCGCATCTGGGCGAGGTCAACACCGCTTGCCCGACCGAGCGCGAGCGCCTCGCAAACGGCCTGGATGTTCACCGCGCAGATGAGCTGGTTGCAGAGTTTTACGGTCTGGCCTGCACCGGGTGCGCCGATATGGGTAACGGTCGTGCCCATCACCTTCAGCACAGCCTCGGCACGGTCGAATGCCGAACGATCGCCGCCGACCATGATCGACAGAGCGGCGGTTTTCGCACCGATCGGACCACCTGAAACCGGACCATCAAGCATGGCGACGGATTTCGTGGCAAGGGCCGAAGCCATCGACCGCGTCGCCTCGGGCGAAATCGTGCTCATGTCGATGAAGATGCCGCCGGCAGGCATGTGATCGACCACGCCGTCGCGATAGACGATGTCTTCGACCTGTGGCGTGTTCGGCAACATCGAGATCACGATCTCCGCATCGGAGACCGCAGCGGCGACGCTCTCGGACGCGATGCCGCCCTGGCTTGCGAGCGCTGAAACAGCCTCCGTCGAGATGTCATAAACCCGCACCCGGTATCCGGCGGAGATGAGGTGGCGGGCCATCTCCCTGCCCATCACGCCAAGCCCGATAAACGCGAGTCTTGGAAAGTCAATAGTTGTCATGTCTGCTCTCCCATTGAAGTGGTCAGGCGGCTTACTGCGCCTTTTCCAATGCCGAGAGCTTCTCGACGCGGCGAACAAAATCCTCGTTGCGGTCGAATTGAGCGTCCAAGTACGAGACGACCAGATCGCGTGCGAGCCACGGGCCTACGATCTTTGCGCCAATACACATCACGTTGACGTCGTCATGCTCGACACTCTGGTGCGCCGAGTACACGTCGTGGCAGACGGCTGCGCGAATGCCGTTGATCTTGTTGGCGGCGATGGCAGCACCAACACCGGTTCCGCAGACGAGAATGCCGCGCTCGGCAGAACCATCACGCACCTTCTTGCAGAGGATCCCTGCAATATCCGGGAAGTCGACTGGATCCGGCGTGAAGCTGCCGATGTCCTCGACCTCGTGCCCCAGTTCCTTGAGCACTTCGATCACGTCAGCTTTCAACGGAAAACCCGCGTGGTCGCTACCGATAACAATGTTCATGAAGATCCTCCCTGTTGAATGAATGAACTAGGCTGGAGCGCCTGCTCCTTTTGCCAGTTCGTGCAGACTTGCCCGGCGGCGGAAATCGGCGCCGATCTCGAAATGTTGGTGCAGCAGGTCATCGGCCCGAACCCGGTCACGGGCTGCCAGGGCCTCAAGGATCAACCGGTGGTGGTCGATCAGGAATTCCTCGATTCCATCGACACGAATGATTTTCTCGCGGCGTTCAAGGTGCGAACGCATCATGAGCTGCGAGATCGACGCGTAGATCGTCGACAGCGTCGGTGAGTGCGCAGCGTTGACGATTGCTTCATGGAACCGGAAGTCCGCGACACCACCAGCTTCTGGATTGTCGATCGTCTCGACGATATGCCTGAGCGCATTCGCGATATTCGCCAGATCTGGCTCAGTCGCCCGCTGGCACACCAGCCGAACGGCGTGATGCTCGATCGCCTTTCTCGCCTCCATGATATCGCCCGTGACGTTGGACTCGTGGGCAAGCATGAAGCTGAATACATCGCCGAGAGCAGATGCATCCGGCCTCTTCACGATCGTACCGACACCATGCCTTATTTCGACAGCACCAATCATGGACAGAGCACGCAACGCCTCGCGCAGGACAGGCCGACTGACATTCAAAAGTGCCGCGAGCTCACGCTCCGGCAAAAGACAGTCCCCGACCTTCAGTTCGCCCGATAACAATTGATCACGAAGAAACGCGGAGACCCGATTGTGGGCACCTGTTTCCTGTGGTTCGCGCCTGATTGATTTTCTTTCTGTCATCTTTTGTCCAAACTGTGGTATGACCACTACACTATCCACGGTAAACACAGTGTCAAGCCAAGGATATGCAGAATCGTCCAAGCCATTGCTCGAACACGCATTGGATTGAGAGATATCGGTAGCTTGACTGGAAATCGCTAGAGGAGCCGCGCAAATGATTACTGTTCTGGGATCAATAAACGTCGATCTCGTTGCCACTGCCGAGCGGCTACCTGTCGCGGGAGAGACAGTTGCGGGGCGCACCTTCGAGACCTCGCCCGGCGGTAAAGGCGCCAATCAGGCGCTGGCGGCGAGGCGGTCTGGAAGCAAAGTTCGTATGATTGGTGCCGTCGGTAATGACCACTTCGCCGAGACTGCATTAGACCTCCTACGCGAGGCAGGGACGGATCTGTCAATGGTCAAGAGAGAAGGCTTGGCAACCGGAACGGCTATTATCCTTGTCGATGCATCGGGCGAAAACATGATCACCGTCATTGGAGGAGCAAACGACGCGGTTGATGTCAGTAGCGTCGCCGCAGCATTCGAAGTGGCTGCTCCGGGCGACTTGATGATGCTTCAGTTGGAAATCCCGGCAACCACGGTCAAGCATGCCCTCATTGCCGCACGCGAACACGGCATCATAACCATCCTGAACACGGCGCCCTTAACACCAGATGCACTTCGGCTGGCCGCACTCGCGGATATTGTCATCTCGAACGAGACCGAATTCGACATGCTGGCCGGTCCTCCTGCGGTCGACGAACAGGGACGAGTGGAGGCGCTCCGTCGCCTTCATGCAAAAAACGGACAGACCTTCGTCGTGACGCTTGGCAAGGACGGCGTGATTGCCATTCGGAATGGAGAGCTCTTAAAAGCGAAAAGCCCATACATTCAACCGGTTGATACTGTCGGAGCCGGTGACACGTTCTGCGGCTATCTCGTTAGCGGCCTCGACCAGGGAATGACCTTCTCACAAGCCTTGGAGCGAGCGGCAATCGCGGCATCGATCACATGCCTGTCGAAGGGCGCCCAGTCGGCTATACCACATGCTGACGATCTTTACATTGCATCTTCCGTCACTACCAATTGATCGACAGCTAGTCAGCGACGTGAAGTTTTCACCTTGAACGGATGCGAACTTGCGACCCGCGCAACAGAAGAGGCCATCACATTGAATACCCATCGTAATGTCGCTGCTATATCGTCTCGGCAACCCTAGTCCGGAGAATAGGAGAACGCGAGAAGCGCCAGGAACTGGGAGTTGGCCAACTTTTACGGTTGAGTCTACGTTTAGTTGCACAAAAACCTATTCAAATGTTGCGAAGCACTTATATTTTCTACATAAACTTCATAGTAATGTCCGTATACGCAGCCGCGGCCGAGGGGGGAACGGGTTGTCTAATATCAGTAAGAACGCTTGCGCAGAGGCTGGGGTTGCGCGTAAGCGCTTAGCAGAAAAAGGCCTCTCTTTTGGCTGACCCGCTGCTCGCTCAAGATATCATCGACGGAGCAGCGGTTCGCGACCGACCAAACCTGTTCGTCATCGGATGTTTCGACCGGCGCATCACCTTCTACTCGCAGCAGGTGCGTGCACTATCACTCGTCCATGCGCTCAAGCATCTGGGCTATCTTAACGCGAATCCCCGCATCGCGGTGATCGGCGGCGGCGCGGCTGGCGTAACCGCCGCGGCAGCCGCCGCGCTCGTCTCGAACGCCAATGTCGTTCTCTTCGAGACCGCGGGTGAGTTGCTATCACTCCAGTCGACCACTGAACGACGCCGGTTAGATCCACACATCTATGACTGGCCGGCGCACGACACCGTCGATCCAATTGCCAACCTCCCGATCCTCGACTGGGAGTCCGGAACATGCCGGTCGGTGCGTGAGGACGTGCTGCTCGGCTTCGGGGATATTTCAGTCCGGATCGGCCAACGCCTGCAACGCCGGACACGTCATCGCGTACTGGGTCTCGCCGTCGCCGCCGATGGCTATGACCTTCGCTTCATCGATCTTGACGATCCGGCGCTGACTCCTGAAAATGAGACAACCGAGCGTTTCAACATGGTACTGTTGGCGGTAGGGTTCGGTCTTGAGCCGCGTGAGTCCGTCGAGAACATCCAGAGCGCGAGCTACTGGTCGGATGCCGGTGTGCCGGTGGCGGAGTTCGAAGGCAGGCCAACACCGCGGTTCTTCATCAGCGGCGCGGGTGACGGTGGATTGATCGACCTTGTCGCGGCTGGCGCGACGAACTTCGACCATTCCGGCATGATCGCCATGATCTCTCAACATCCTGGTATCGAAGAACTCTCTTCCACGCTTGCCGACATCGACGTGCGTGCCCGTGCCGCCGATGCCGCTGGCAACCGGTTCGATTTCCTCGCCACCTATGATCACGAATTGCTCGGTCAGCTGACGGCAATTGGTCTGGTCGCAGCGGTTGCGGCGCAGTTGCGGCCCGGTGTGCGCTTGACGCTGCAAACGCAGCACGCCGAAATGTTCGAGGTCTCGACCTCGACGCTCAACCGGCTTGCTGCGTATCTCACGATCAAAGCCTGTGAGGTGGACGCCCAGCGGACATTCCGGCACCTGCAATGTGGTGCGGTTACCCGTGTAGCGGCGCCTGTGCCCGCGCCCGAGCCGGCCGCCGATTTCTGGCTCGATTGCTCCGGCGAGACGATTGCGGCCGACGCGGTGATCGTGCGGCGTGGCCCTGGCCGCGCTGTGGTTCGCGGACCGTTCGACGATCATTTGGCAAGCTATGCGGACACGCACCGGGAATGGCTCGCCCGCCACGGCGATGCGACCCTTGTGCCTAAACTTTCCGGGCATGCGCGAACGCTCTTTCAGGATGCGGCGCGCGATGCTGGGATCCCATTCGCGCCGCGCGTGCAGCGCCAGATGGCGCAGCAATTGCCGATCTCAGTCCAGCTGCGACGCGACGCGAACCAAGTGCGTTGGTCCGGTGCGATCACACCTAATCAACTCGTCAGAGCCTGGAGCGTGGATCAGGCGTTCGAAATCATTCTGCCCGACGGACCGGAGCTGTTGGGACCAGCGGCGGTCGCCATCTTGCGCGTCGCTTGCCACAGCCGGATGAGCCGCCTGCACGCAGCCCCAGCCCTTTGGTCCCAGCGTATTCGCGCACTGAGCATTGACTCGCCGCACGCCGAGGGCATCGCGATGCCGCCGATCATCGACGGCAATCCCGGCGGCGCGGCACAAGACCCGGTAGCGATTGCGTCGGATATCCTTGCGCGGCAAATCCATCGTGCCCTCGACAGCTGGCTGCTCGAAAAACTACACGCGCACCTCGCTCCCTTCTTCGCCAGCAACACCGATCCGAGCCGTTCGATCGGCCTCACGATCGCGCCCGATCTACGTGCGGCCATGGCAGAGAGCTGGGCGCAGTGGCACGCGGCCTTCGGCGACGATTCAGCACTGCTCAGCCACTTCATGCGACTGATGATTTGCGCGGTGGATGACGACAATAATCGTGACGCTGGGCAGGTTCTGGTAGGCCCGACAAAATGGAAAGAGATCGTCCGAGGCACTGTCGTGGCGCTCGCCATCGCCACCGCCTGGCAGACGACATCTCCTAAGAGCGCTGGCCCCGGCAACCTCGTGCGACTTCGCGACGGTGACAGTGACTGGTCAGGCCACGGGTGTGCGGCTGATCTGATCAACGGTAGCGACATGTCGCTGTGCGCGGCCACCTATATGTGGCACACCCAGTTCGTAATTCTAATCGTTAAGACTACGATTGAGGTCGCGCGGAAAGCTGAGCGCACATTCGCTCAGGTTGAGACCGATCAGCCCGCACTAAGCGAGACTGATGGATCGGGTCCAGTGATCATGTCGATCAACCGCGAGTTTTCCGAAGCGGTGGCGGCGGGCCTTCCGGCGCTGCGCGCGCTCCTGGCGGCAGTCGAGGCCCGACATTTCGAAGTCTTGGACAAAGCGATCATGAAAGGTGCGGCATGACAGATGAACCGACCCTGTCGCCCGGTCTCGGCGATTTCGCGAAGCGGATTCGCTCGGCCGCGCTGGAGCTCGATCTCAAGGTAGAGGACCGGCCCGAACTGGCGAGCACAACCTTCAATGGCGGTTCAAGCAAGTCGACATCGATCAGTCCGACCGACCTTCCCTCAGAGAGCTATGGCATCCGCATCGACCGGTTCAATGTCGTACTGGGGGTATTGCCGGACATCGCCACCCTCGAAGCCGTTCGCGAAACGCTGCGCCGATGCCGTAACCAATGCGTCGTTGCGCGCTCCTATCTCGGGACGAACGAGACGCTCGACCTGCAGCTAATGCTGCTTGGGCCACGATCGAGTGAGCGGCAGGATACTTGGCGGTCGCTGGCCTTGCTGGTCGAGCGCGACGACCGTGTGGCGCGCAAGCTCGCTTGGCTTCGGCCCGAGGACGAAAAGCGCGACGACGAAAGTTTCACTGAATTCCTCAAGCGCACCTTTCTGGCACGTCCGTGGGTTCATGACGAAGGCGAATTCGAGGACGCGGCGCTTGATGAACTGAGCGGCGGCGATGCTTCGACACAGGGTCTGCCGCGTACACTGGCCGACGAGTGGGAGCGCATTGCGCTCGACGAGAAGAAAACCCCCGACGACATCGTCAGCGCCCTAGTGAAAGCCTGGGAACGAAGAGGTCAGGCATGAGCGATCTATTCCTGTCCCGCATCGCGATCCATGATTTCCGCACCTTCGGCGATTTCGAGATCGATATTCCGGCAGCTCCCGGCCTAGTGCTGCTCACCGGGACCAACGGCCTTGGCAAAAGCAGCTTTTTCGATGCCATCGAATGGGGCCTGACAAGTAAAATCCGCGGTTTCGATCCCTACCTGAAGGATAGTGGCAAGAAGAAACTCGTTGAGAAGGATTATCTCACGAGGCGTGGCGCCGAACCAGGCACACACCGTGTTGCGCTGACATTTTCCGAAAACGACCCGATCGAACGCGGCGCCGGAAGGACCACTCCGATGGCTGACATCATCGCTCAGCTGGCGCGACCCGACCGACGCACGATCAACGATATCGGTACCTATCTCGCCTTGACCCATTTCCTCGGCCAAGCGGCGCAGCAGCGCTTCACCAGCCGTGATCCGCACGATCAGTGGCAAGCATTGAAGGGCCCAAGCGGGATCGACCGGCTCGAACGAATACGCGCAGGTCTTCGTGGACGTCCGACGGTGATGGCCTTCAACCGACGCATCGAAACCGAGCAGGCCTCCGTCAAGGCGATCGAACGCCAAATTGCTGATTGGCAGGGATGGACAACGCGGCTAGAACGGCTGCGTGCCGCTGCGCGTGCGACCGGCGTTCTGACTGCCGCCGAATTGTCCGAGCGCATCGACCAGCTCGAGGCTGATTTGCTACAACTGACATCGGGTCAGCCGCTCCCAATCACGGGCGAAAATGTTGCGCGGCGTTTAGCTACGATGGGCGACCGGATTGGCGAGGCGCTGCGCTTGAACGGAGACCGCAAAACCGCGCTCGAGACTCTGGCGCCGCTTGCCGCACAATTCGCCATCAGCCGGGCCGAGAGCCTGCTCGACGCCCCTGCGCTTGTACGTTTGCGTAGCGTCTTGAGCGATGCACAAGCACAGGTTAATCGAGTGTCGCCACTCGTCGCGACAGCGAACGATGCGGTGAGGACGCAGCAAGCCGCCATAGCTACCATCGAGCAGAACATTGCGATACTGGAAGCAGGTCGCACCGACCTCGCACGGCGCACGCAACTCGCGGAGCTGATCGTGGCGGATGGGACGGATCGCGCGCGATTGATCGACGCGATCGCCGCGCGCAGGGCGACGATTGCGGCTGCGGATCAGGCGATCGCTGCGCATGCCGTTACGGCCACCGAATTGGCTCGGCTTCGCAGCCTTGCCGCAAGGGCCAAAGCGCAAGATGAATCGATGCGCAATTATCTCGATCTGGAATCCGATGCGGGTATGACCGCTGGCGCACTGACACAAGGGCGCGAAGCCGCCGAGCGCGCGGCGGCCGACGTAGCACCGCTCGAGACACAGGTAGCCGATCTCGATATCCGGATAGCTAACGCCGAACATGAACGCGCCGAAGCCGATCGGCACGCCACTGCGATCAGTGCGGCCTTGTCGCAACTCGCCAGCCATCTGCACGAGGACGACACCGATTGTCCGGTGTGTCGCACGTCCTTCGAACCCGGTGTGCTGAAAGCGCTAGCCGATGCTGCCGCGGCAGACAGCGATGTCCGTTTGGCGCAGGCCGACGAAGTGGTTGAGCGTCTGCGAACTTCGCGCGCCGATCTGGCAACCAGAATCTCAACCATTCGCCAACCGATCGAAGCGGTCGAGAAACTCCAGCATGAGGCCGAGGCGGCGCAACGCGCGGTCATTGATGCGCGTGCGGCGATTGCATTGGCGCTCGACGTGCCTGACGGCAGCGACTATGTCTCCATCACCGCGACACGGCGACGCGACGCGGAATCGGCAGTCGCGACCGCCGAAGCAGCCCTCGAACCGCAGGCAGCAAGCGCGGCCGCTGCGACCGAGCAGCGCACTTCGGCAGCCAGCGACCTCGATGATTTGATCGGCCGCGAAAGCCAGCTCGGCACGCGATTGTCTCAATTCCAGGCGGAGGATATCGCTTGCGCCGATAGGATCGCCGCACGGAACCTGTCCAGTGCGACGATCAGCGATATCGAAACGCGGCTGACCAACGAACGCGGACAGGGCGAGGCGGCGCGGGCGCGATTGGGGCACCTAATCGACGCCGCTGCCGCCGCCGTCGCGGCAGTGCAGCGTGACCAAGCTGTCCTTGATGCCGCACAGCGCGATCTGGCCGCAGCAGAGCTCACCCGCGCCGATGCCGAGCAGTCGGCGCACCAGCTGCAACGGCGATGGAGAGAAGCCGGCCTGGCCGACAGTCCGAGCCAAGGTGGCTATCAGCGTGGCCTCGCCGCGCTAGACGCGGTGCTGACTGGACTGCGATCGCTCGCAGAACGGCAATTCGCGTTGGCGCGAGACAATGAGGATGCGATGCTGCAAGGCGAGATCGACGAGATCGCGGCGTCGATGCGAGAGGCTTGCAGTGAAGACGGCGTTGACGATCCGGTTGCCCATCTCGCAACGCTGGAGGCCTCGCTGGTCGCCGCCCGGACCGCCGTCAAGTTGACCACAAACGCCCGCAATGCAGTCAAACGTTATTCGGAAGATCTTCAAGCCCAGGCGAATGATTTCTCGAACCGTGTGCTCGATCCGCTCAACACTGTGATCGACGATTTTAACGAGGCGATGCTCAGCACACCGGGGGAAAGCATCCAATTCAAGGCGGATACGCGGGTTGATGCTACCAGTTTCGGCATGGCGCTCAGATATCGTGAGCGGGTCGAGAATGCGATCGAGACGAAAAAGGACTTGCCGCCACAAGTGGTGTTGAGCGAGGGACAGCTCGCCGCCAATGGCTTCAGCATCCTGTGCGCGGCGAGCACCGCTTATCCTTGGTCGCGCTGGCGCGCGTTGCTGCTCGACGATCCGCTCCAGCATAACGACATCATTCATACCGCCGCGTTTGTCGACTTGATGCGCAACATGGTCGAGCTCAACGGCTATCAGCTGGTAATGTCGAGTCATGATCGCGGCGAGAGCGATTTCATCGCTCGCAAATTCGATGCTGCGAGCCTGCCCTGTTCGACTGTGCTGCTTACGGCACCTTCGGAGAAAGGAGTTGCTTGGGAGAAACCCCAGTATAATCAGGCTGCCGCGCGCATTTTGCGACGGGACAGCAAGTCGCCGACCACCAGCACCGCCTAAGGCGGTTGGGTTAAGCGGGTGGCGCCGATTGCACGCACAGCGTTCATGCTAGCCAGCCTAACGGAAAAACATAGAATCGATCGAGTCATTCCGGCTCGCGCTTCTTAACAGGTAGACATTACTGATCGGGTGGATGTGCCCGAGCCCTACTTAGAGACGGGGACATTAATTGACTCGCAAGGTATTCTTCAGCTTTCACTACGACCGAGATGTCTTTCGGGTCATGCAGGTTCGAAATTCATGGATAGTCCGGGCACAGGGCGAGGCACCTCCATTCTATGACAAAGCCGAGTTCGAAACCGTTAAACTTCGAGCTGGCGGCATTCGTAACTGGATCGAACAACAGCTTACAGGGACATCGGTGACTGTCGTCCTCTATGGGGCCGAGACTCACAGCCGCGAATGGGTCAACTACGAGATCGAACGCAGCTACCAATTGGGCAAGGGCCTTCTTGCGATCGACATACACAACATTAGAGATCCGCGGATTGGATCGGATTACCAAGGGCGAAATCCTCTATCCAACTTCCGCGTAGAAGGCTCACCCTTGAACTTCAGGTACCAAGACTATGATTGGGTAAACGATAACGGTTACGCGAACATCAGCTCGTGGATCGAAAGGGCAGCTCGCGCTGCGGGGAGATAGGACATGGCTGTGAGCGCTGCCAAGACCCGCTTTCTACGAGAATTTCCGGAATCCTTGCATGACGGGAGCGGTACCGTCTTCATTGGTGCAGGTGTTTCGGTAGCGGCAGGCTACCCTTCATGGTCCGAGCTCTTAAGAGACATCGGCGAAGAGATAGGAGTCAATTCACGTGATATCCTAGATCTTGCGGCGTTGGCTCAATGGCATATTCGCGAGACAGGCAATGCAGCAGGTGTCCGCAATGTAATACGCCGTGAGATCGGTCGTGACCGCCCGCTGCCTGACGTCGTCCAAACGCTCGCCAGGCTTCCTATGCGCCATATCTGGACGACGAACTACGATCGCTTGATAGAGCGTGCCTTCTCTGAGATTGGCAGGCCCATAGTACCGATATCAGGTGGCAAGGATCTGGCGCTAAAGACATCGGCGGGAGCCACACGGCTCTACAAGATGCACGGGTCTGTCGATCGCCTAGACGACATCGTGATCTCCACGGATGACTACGAACTGTATCGCAGGAACCGGGGAGCATTTCTACCGCTTCTGCAGGCACACCTGAGCAGCATGTCCATGCTTTTTGTCGGTCTGAGTCTTACGGATCCCAATATCCGCCATGTCCTTTCTCTGATCCGTGAGAGCTTCACCGAAGCTCCGCCCGAGCATTTCGCAATTCTCAAGCCGCCAAGGGCAGACGAATACAAGACTGAGCCAGAATTCAAGGCACGGCTTGCACAGCACAGGCTTTGGGCCAAGGATCTTGGGAGATACGGCCTGGTAGCAGTCGAGGTGGAAGACTACGACGAGGTTCCCGAATTGCTACGGGATGTCGAAAGGCGAGTTGCCGCGCGGCGTGTCTGGGTAAGCGGGAGCTGGCCGCTGGATGGCGCCGTCGAGAACACCGCTCGGGTCTACGAACTCGCCGAGGCGCTGGGGCAGATGATTGGCGAAAACAATCGCGATCTCGTGACAGGAACAGGGTTACTCGTTGGTCCGGCAGTCGTATCTGGTTTCATGAGCGCACTTCGTACCAGCGGAGGTTGGGATATTGATCGAAGATTGATCGCCCGCCCCTTCCCTCAGCCGATTCCAGACCGCCCCGCCGATAAAGGTCAGTGGACTGCCCTGCGAGGAGAGATGGCCCGCCTCTCCGGTGTCACAATCTTCTTGGGCGGCCTTAAGATCGATAATGGATCTTCGATTGTAGCTGAAGGCGTGCTGGAAGAATTCGCCCTCGCTCAGGCAGCCGGGTCGTTCGTGATCCCTATTGGCGCGTTTGGCGGGGCAGCGGAGGAGATTGCTCGTCAGTTAACCAAATCAGCCGTCCCATCAAGTGGTTCAAAGGCTTCGCGGCCGAACGACGGCGAGCTTGAGGCTCTTTCGAATCCACGGGCCACCGTGGAACAGGTGGTAGGAACAGTTCGATCTATTCTCAACAGATTGGCCAAAGCTTCATAGAACGAGGATCGAATTGGTCGAATTTGTCACATCTCAAGAGTTGCGCGGCTATGCGGATCTGCGGTCGGAATCCGAAAGGGCCCGCATCCGGAAGGCCGCGAATTCGCGATCGCCAACTGGCGCCACCTTCCTTTCCCATTCAAGCAAGGACGAGGACTTGGTCTTCGGTGCCATTCTTGTTCTCGAGGGTCATGGCGCCCACGTCTACGTCGACGAGGTGGATCCCGAAATGCCGCCTTACACGAACACGGAAACTGCCGCGATCCTAAAATCACGGATTAGGCAGTCGAAAAAATTCGTGCTGCTGACCAGCAAGAATAGCAAGGAAAGCAGATGGGTACCTTGGGAGCTGGGCTTGGCGGATGGCTATAAGGATCTCGGTAACATCGCTCTGTTTCCTTCCTCGGACGCACCGTACAACATGTCATGGGCCGACTGGGAGTACCTGGGTCTCTATCACCGCATCGTATGGGGAATGCATCAGAACTATCCGAAAGCGATATGGATGGTTCTGAATCAGCGCACCAATACCGCCACAGAGCTTTCAGAATGGCTTAGGCGGTAAATCAGGCAAGGTAGAGATCAGGTAGCATTTCGGTGGTCGCCCAGTATTCGAATGGCATCCAGGTCGCCAGTCCGAGGGGCGTTCCGGGGACCAGCCGAGCGGCAAGCTTCGCCCGCGGTACTGGCACGCGCAAGACAAAACGATCATCCTCCTCCACCGCCGGATACAGCCCCAGGAATTCTCGACCACGATAGGGGTCCTCCTCATTCCGGACTATGGGAAGAACGCAGACCCTACGTTTTGCACCGTGGAACCACCCGATTTCCCAGCTCATCCACGTTGAGACATTTGCACTTTCTGAATCGATGAACAACAATGCAGTCGAAACTGCCATCACCCTTCTAATGTCGTCGGCATCTGCGGGGGTCGTTGCAGCGTGGTCGGAGCGCGAAGTCTCGATCCAGTCGCAGAAGACACGCAGGCCGATGTCCTCGGTCAGCATCGAATAAACGCCGAGCACGAGTTCTTCGTCTTTTATCGCCTGCGAAAGGAATACATCATATCGATCAAGCCTAGCGGTCGTTTGGCGCCTGAGGAGCTCTCGCGAGGACAAGCCGACCTTTTTCGTCGCCATGCGAGCACGGTGCCTCACATAATCTTCGCCTAAAAAGCCCATTGATCCTCCACAATTGCGGTCCGAGCCATACGGTTTGAACTCCTTTATCAAGCGGCCTTAGAAACGGTGTCATCGGCAGGTTGCGAAGAAGCGAGAAAATGGATTGGAACTGGAAGCCTGTGAATTCGGGAAGCAAGAAGAAACAGAGGCCAGTATCCGAGCCGAATGCAGGAGAGTTGCCCAAACTCAGTTGCAGCAGTGATCTCTGTGTTGAGCTGCTCGATTAGCTTTTCGGAACCAGCGGAAGCCCTGATATCTAGGATGGCGGAACCATGCATGTCGGTGTTTCGGTAGAGGTGCTGTTCCGAAGATTCGTCGGGTACCCAAAACTGCCACGTGCAATGAGCTGCAGCATTCGTCTGAAAGTCGGCCAGCTCGGCTAACATTTCTGGCTGCCGCAGCAGCGATGACCATACGGCGAGGGTGGGATAAAGAATACTCCCGGCTGTTACTTCCTCCTTATACCCATCGCTGGCTTTTGGATGGACGGCCAATTGCGCATAGTCACGAAGGACGCACGGGTAGGCCCCTTCCGTTCGATAGCTGAAGATCGATGTACGGGCGACAGCCTGAACCCATTGCGCCAAAAAATCCAGCTCCTCACATCTTGCCAGGAAGATCGCAGCAAGCATGATTTCTATAGCATGATCATCACGGGCTGGAGACTCGAGCACCCGGTTGCCACGAATGATGTTGACGACGATCTCTCGAAGACGAGAAAGGTCAGTGTTTATCATATCCACTACGCTGCTATCGGTCTTGGACCCAAGGCTTTCGCGGGCATGAATGATCCAGAGCCCATGCATCGCCACGCGTCCGAGCGTCTCGAAGACCCTGAGATTCACGTCGATGCGGGCCGAGGATCTCACCGCGAGACCCAGCCCGTTATCAACCTTTGCATAAGGTTCGATGTGAAGTTTAAGGAACTCGTCCGAAATCAACTGATGGAGGACAATGCATCGATGAGCACACTCGCCAATCTCTCGTCCCTTGACGGTATCGGCCAAATGCTCGCGAGCGAGGTCCCAGCACCACAATGCGGCCAAAGCACTGGCCTGGTAGGCGGCCTCGAGATTCCCCGCGTCTCGCGCCCAAGCATAGACGTTCCAAGTGGCCAGGTAAATCTGGCGAGCTACCCGCATCCGCGACTTATGATCTTTAGGGGGCGCTGAGAACAGCTGTCGGAGAAGTCTGGTGAAGTGAGCGATGCACACGCTGGGTTCGTCGACAAACGCCAGGGCCTTCCGAAACGAGTTCTGCATCTCCTTGGGAAACATCTTCTCACGAAGAATGCCGGTCAGCATAAGATCCGCGAGCCTGTCACCGTTCCACTCTTCGAACTCAATCCTTCCCTCGTCAGCGTGCTTTTCCATGTAGCCCTGGACGCGAAGCCGCACCTCTTCCTGGATATCTCCGCCAAAGCATAGCACGATGACCACCGGGAGCTTCTTGTACCGAGGATGAACCAGTTTCGGAATGTAGACTTCCAATATCTGATCCAAGGATTGGCGGAGCGCTTGACTGCCATCCTCCCATTGGTTGCGCGTAAGATTGCCTGCCTTGATAGACAGTAGGAACAGCGCGCTCTTCCCCGTTACTGGATGCGGACCGGTCGCAGCAACATCCACGCCGTATTGAGTAGTTCCACGTCTTGGGCGCGAGAAGACGTTAAAACCGATCTCGCTGAGAATATCCGGGAGGACAACGTCCAATTCGTCTCGTTCGTTCAACGATGACAGATACTGTTTGAGCATTAGCTTCATCAGGGGTGTTCCTCCATACGAAACATCCGCAGCATGTAGTCCACCAAAACGGGCTGCAGCACATCCATTCTTGGGATTGGCGTGGACATTTCATACTTCGCCAGTGGGAGAATTTGCCTGATTGGTTCAGATCCATCCGGGCCATGCATATAGCTGACCGACGAGCGCCCATAAAGGATTGTGCTCTTATGCATCATCGAGGCGAATATGGACCCCTTCTCGGCCGACCGGTGGATTTCCGCCTGTTGCTCGAAGGTCAGCTCGGCCTGGACACGGCGCTCGCTAGTGGACGGCTGAAGAGCCGGATTTGCAGGCAGCGCGGTGATTTCGGCTTCGCGAATTCGGTGCAGTTTCCGAATGCGAGCGACCGACGCCTTCATCCCGCTGTGCGGGTACATACGAACAAGCTCGTCAAAGAGACCCATATCACCTGGAAAGTTCGCCAGCCAGAACGAGAAGATTCCAACCTCAAGCTCCCTCTGTGTTTGTCCGCGCAGTGCAGCGAGGCAAGCGTACAGCAAAGACACTGCGGGACCTTGCGAAAAGAACATGAACCCAAATATCTTCCGGGCTAAAAACAAAATCTCCTGATCGCTCAATTTGAAATCGGCAACACTGAACTCGTAGAGCGAGCGATCAAGTGGTTCGAAAAGACTGTGGACCTCGAACCGAAGTTGATACTCTCCACAGAGGAGCCAATGTGCGAAAAACCAGCCGCGGATTCTTGATCCCGCTTCTCGGATCTTATAGACCGTAGACTGGAAGCTCCCTAGGGATGCCGGTTTCTCTTCGCGGTCGACAATCGCCGCCACGATATCCGCGATCAGTCTCCTTTCCTTATAAATATCTAAATCATATAGCGCGCTGTCGACTAGGCCAAGGACGGCCGGATTCTCGGCTGATGCTTCCTTCATCAGTTCGAAAGTCCTCGTCCTTAAGTGGTCGGGATATGAATATCGGGTCTGCACAAAGGCCGTGATCAATTGGTCCCGGTCGTCCGGCAATGGATCCTTGGCGATTGCCTCCAGCGCGTCGACAAGCTCGGGCGATCCGGTTCCCTCCGAGATGAAGCGAGCCGCTGGGTCAATTGCATTCGTCCTGGCGGCTTGGTCCGACCCAGCAAGCTTCGATACAAGCGCTTCGATGGCACGCGCTCTAACATCATCCGGCGCGTTGCCATATCCTCCCAACGCCATAGTTGCGACGTTAGAAAGCTGGCCACTGCGGCTCACGTTGAGTTCAAGGACGGCTTGAATTGCGTTGGCGGGCGCATGAACGCGCCATTTTTCAAGCACTAATCCGAGGAACGTGCTCTCGCTCCTAAGGTTTAGAATGTCGTAGGAGTCCTTGCACCTACTCTCACCGCCATCCAGCCATCTGCCAACGGCTTGCTGGAGTCCGTATGCACCGAAGTCAGCAGCCCGCGTCATCATCAATTCGGCAAACGGGATGACACGAGGAGCGGATTCGCTAGTCGCGCTGATAAAACCTTGGACCACGTAACCTAACAAGATTTGGACCCGTCTATCGAGATCGGCCAACGCCAACCCTTCGAGTTCGGCGATCACGTCATGGTCGCTGGTCACACTCGCCTGAGCAAATACCGATCCAACTTCCCGAGATTGTTCGACTGTCAGTTCGGAAACAAACTGGAGAAAGCTTCCGTTTGCCAGTGAGGCCCTGACTGCCTCTTCCGAGAGTTGATCTGAATCCATTGTCGCCTCTGTCTGCCCGAATCTGGATCAAGTAGATGTAGCGGAAATTGATGCCGCTCGCCCCTCTAGAATTCGAAAGTTGGCAGGAAGCTAAAAGACGTTCCCAGCGTCGGGCGTCAGAACACGCCCCATGCCCGAAACCTCCCCCTCCCGGTCATCTCGCGCAAGCCCAGTTCCAAAACGATCCGCCGCGCCGCCTGCGGCGTCACTTCAAGCGTCTTGGCCACCATCCCGGCCGACACGAGCGGTTTGGCCATCACCAGATCGACAAGCTCCGGCAGTTTTGAAGAGGTTCGGCGTCCGTCGAGCTTCCGCTCCATCATTTTTCGGGCGAGCGCCAGACGATCGTGCTCCTTCAGCCCCGTCTCGCCGGCCGCGACCAGGCCGTGGGCGATCGCCAGCAGCCGGGTTTCGCGATCGCGATGCCGGCGCCGATCGACGGGGATGGTTTTGAGGCCGAGATTGATGGCGGCAAGATGCGCACCTGACGTGACGCCGGCCTGGCGCAGGATGGAGGCGGCAAATAGCCGGCCGAGCCAGGGCGCATGCTGCAGGACGGACAATTCGTTCCAGGCATCGAGGGCGATTATCGCCTGCAGCACGGCCGGCAGATGATCTGCCTGGCGCAGCACACCGCGCCATTCATCGAGCCGCGCGTCCTCATCCCAATCAAGATCGTAGACGAGAGGGTCCCGTTCCTGGGCATCGCCCGAAGCCCGTCCGGGCTTTCTTGCTTGTTCGATCGCCGCCTCCGATCGAGCCAACACCGCATCGATGTCGGCGATATCGACACCCGGGAGGCTGAAGCTGTCATCATCGACCTCCCCCTCCCCTTCCCTTTCGATGGTAGCGGCGGGTCGCATCATGCCGGCCGGCTCTGCCGCCTCGACGCCCACCGCGTTGATGTCCGACGTTTGTCGCAAGGTTCGGATACCCTCTGCGGACAAGGCCCAACCCTGCGATTGGCCAGCAATGCGCCGGCGGGTGCGCAAAACGTCGCGGGCGATGGTGAGTTCGTGGGTGGGGGTGCGGGTATCGCGAAAGGCGTCGTGGAGGACGAGGTCCTCGAGATGCACGAGTTCACCATCGATCCACAGCGACGCACAGGCGTCGGCGAAATTTTGCCGTTCGAGAAAGCCCGCGCCGACCGGCGAACGAGAAATACGCTCGTCGAGACGGGTCAGGGCGACACCGGCGTCAAAAGCCGGCCGCATCAGGGCGCTCATGCTGATTTTGGACAAATCGTAAGCCATTGAAATCATGGCAAATGATTTCTTATAAGAACTCTAGAAAAATATTAGAGTTCCTCACATAGTATGGGTTTGAGTTGAGTTATCTACCATCGATAAGTACCTCTTATCGACAATATATAAGATGTTTTCATAGTAAAGAAAGAACCACATATAGATAAATTGATCTGAATTATACCCAGAAATACATTGAAATTAAGAGAATTTATTAGATATCATTTTACTCTGACTTAAGTTGCCACCGGGCGACATCGGCATACAAGAAACGTCACGTCGCGACGGCTACTTTCAGTTGCGTACGGCAACGGCCTGTGTAGCCGCAATGCAGGCGCACACCGGCCAAGGTCGGCGCTCGCGTTCGGCCGAGCTGGTCAAGCGCGAGTGCGCCTCAGTTTTCG